>UEZS01000022.1_pt1 | contig 8839 bp, 10 predicted proteins | sample 1903651 | NCBI WGS metagenome assembly UEZS01 (sample SAMEA4776352, study PRJEB27445) | saltern metagenome | biome: Hypersaline environment; feature: solar saltern; material: Pellet | place: Spain | collected 2014-08 | depth 0 m | reverse complement strand
CGACCCGTCCTGACCCCCCGCCGGCACCACGGGCGTCACCAACGTCCGACGGTTTACCACGCCCCCCGTGTAATATCAGTCCATGAGCACCGACGACGCCGAGTTCGACGCCGACGCCTGGGTCCGCGAACTGGAGGAGCACCGCGAGCAGAAGGACGAGTTCTTCGCCGACCACCCGCAGTCGCCGCTCCCCGAGGCGGACAAGCCCGACTTCGAGGGGCTGACCTACTACGACCCGGACCCCTCGTTCCGGGTCCCGGCCCGGGTCGAGCCCGTCGACGGCACGGACACCATCGAGCTGGAGATGACGCAGGGCGAGCCTCGGGAGTACGAGCGCGTCGCCCGGCTCGCCTTCGAACTCGGCGGCGAGGAGCGCGCGCTGTACGCCTACCGCCAGGCCGAGGCGCAGGGCGGTGACGGTACCGATGCGGGCCCGACGACGCTGTTCGTCCCGTTCCGCGACGGGACGACCGGCGACACCACCTGCTCTGAGGCCCCGCCAGTCAGTCGTCGCCCTCCTCGGCGGGCCCGATGCCGGCGGCGGGCGCGTCCTCGGTGGCCGATGCCCGGCGCCGTTCCAGCGCGTAGTACGCGACGACGCCCAGCACGATCCAGCCGGCGCTCAGCGCCAGCGCCAGCCGGTCCGTCCGGAACAGGTACTCGATGAGGACGCCCGTGAGCAGGAGGTTCAGGAGGATGGCCAGCACCGGCGGCACCGGGTAGTACGGCACCTCGTAGGGCCGGCTCATGTCCGGGCGCTCCCGGCGGAGCTTGATCAGCGCGCCGTTGACGACGATGAACGACAGCAGGAAGAAGAGGCTGGACATGTTCCCCGCGCTCTGCGTCGGCAGCGCCACCGAGCCGAGCATCACGACGGCGCTGCCGAGGATGGCCAGGAACGGCGTCCCGAAGCGGTGGTGGATGGTGCCGAAGCGGGGAAGTAGCTGCCCCTCACGCCCCATCGAGAACGCAACCCGCGAGGACGCGATGACGACGGCGTTCAGCGCCGTCACCGTCGAGAAGATGGCGCCGAAGACGATGATCGCGCCGCCGTTCCGGATGACCGGCAGGCCGGCCGGCATGAACGCGGTGGCCGCCGTAGCGATGCCGGCCTCGCCGGCCGCCGCGAGCCCGTCGGCCCCGAGGGTCCCGATGGCGACCGTCACGACCAGCATGTAGACGACGGTCGCGGCGAGGCTCACGAAGATGGCCTTCGGGATGTTCTCGCGGGGGTTCTCGACCATCTCCGTGGCGGTGGTGATGAGGTCGTGCCCCTCGAAGGTGACCGACGGGTACGTATCCACGGCCCCCTCGCCGAACTCCGGTATATCGCCGCCCGAGAGACATCCCCAGAGCGGGCCGACGCCCACATCGAGGCCCTCCGAGATACGGGCGTGACCGGGCACAACATCGAGGACCTCCGGGAACATGGGTCGGAGCTGAAGTCCACATACAGCCCATCTGTCGGGGACGCATAGGCCGTCGCCGCCGCCAGAGACCTCGATAACGACGAGGAGCGGCCCGCGACTCTCCTCGCTGGTCCTGATGACGACTACGACGTATTCGAGGATGATGAGGGCTTCAGTCACCTCATCGAACGCTTCCGGGACGAGCCTGCCTGCCACGAGCGTGCGTGAGTCAACGCAGAACGGACCGTGCGGGAAGGATTCGGTCCCTTCCGTACAGTAGAGTCGCCCGGATATTGCCCATACCGGGTATCGAGGAACGATGATATCAGTCCCGTCAGGCCTTCTGACACCGCCCAATCTCGAATATCCACAGAGTACATGCATAGCTATGGGTCGCTCTCTGATGCGATGACAGACCCATCAGAGGGGCCGCGCGCGGGCCGATTGTAGATGATTAGCGCTTTCTGCCACCGAGTTCACAGAGCAACCAATGAGCGTGCGCGAGGAGTTCGATACCTGGGCGTCGGACGGGCGAGACAAGGGGATGGAGGAACGCCACTGGCATACCGCCAGGCACGTCCTCGCGCGGATGCCCGTCGAGCCGGATGATGTCGTGCTCGACCTGGGCACCGGCTCGGGCTACGCACTCCGAGCCCTCCGTGAAGCGAGCAATATCCGACGTGGATACGGACTGGATGGCGCCCCGGAGATGCTCCGGAACGCCCGCTCCTACACCGACGACCCGGCAATCGCGTTCATTCGCGGAGATTTCGATGCCCTCCCGTTCGCTGACGACTCGCTGAATCATGTCTTCTCCATGGAAGCGTTCTACTATGCGGTAGACCCGCTCCAGACTCTCGGTGAGATCCGACGCGTGCTCCAGCCCGGTGGCACGTTCTACTGTGCAGTGAACTACTACGAGGAGAACGTCCACTCCCACGCCTGGCAGGAGAACATCTCGATCGAGATGACTCGCTGGGACCGACGGGAGTACCGCGAGGCGTTCCGGGACGCTGGGCTGTTCGTCGCCGAGCAGGACAACATCCCCGACCGGGAGACGGAGATTCCACCCGCGGCGGCGTTCCCGACGGAGGGCTTCGAGACTCGCGAAGCGATGGTCGAGCGCTACCGCGAGCTCGGCACGCTGCTGACGGTGGGTGTCGCGCCCGAACAGTAGGAACTGTTGTTCCTCAGTCCTCCACTCCATGGAGGAACAGTGGTCCAGCGAGTCGTCGTCGAACGGGCGGTCCTCGAACTCCCCCCGGCGGAAGGCGACGCGGTCGCGCAGGTCGGCGTCGGTATACGAGCGGGCGTTGTGAGCCATCTCCGGGGCGCCGTCGAGCCCGTCGGCCCGGCCGGCGGTCCATGTGCCCGAGTTGGATTTATGCGCCCGGCTGCCGAACGAGAGCGTATGTCACAGCAGATCCAGGAGGAGCTGGAGGTCGACGCGTTCACCCTCGGACTGGTCGGGCCCGAGCAGGAGTGGGCCGGGACGGTCGCGGACGGCGGAACGGTCCGGACGCACACGCCGCCGGCGTGCTGGGGACCGATGATCACGCCGGAGTTCCGGGGCGGCCACGAGGTGACCCGACCCATCCGGGTGGAGAACGCCGAGCCGGGCGACGCCCTTGTCGTCCACATCGAGGACGTGGAGGTGACCAGCGCCGCCACCAGCACCGGGAGCATGGCCGAGCGGGCGGACGCCTTCGGCGACGACCCGTTCGTCGACCACGTCTGCCCGGAGTGTGGCACCGAGTGGCCCGAGAGCGTGGTCGAGGGGACCGGCGAGGACGCCGTCCGGTGTGCGGAGTGTGGCGCCAACGCCTCCTCGTTCGGCTTCGAGTACGGCTACACCGTCGCGTTCGACGACGACCGCAGTGTCGGCGTGACGGTCGGCGAGGAGGGGGCCGGGATGCTGGCCGACGACGCCGACGCGGCGATGGCGCTCCCGGAGCACTCCCGGCAGCACCCCATCCTGCTGTACGGTCCCGACGAGATGCCGGGCACGCTCGGCCGGCTCCGGCCGTTCATCGGCAACATCGGTACCACCCCGGCCCGCGAGTTCCCCGACTCGCACAACGCCGGCGACTTCGGCCAGTTCCTGATCGGCGCCGACCACGACTGGGGCCTGCCCGACGAGGCGGCGCTCGAGGCCCGGACGGACGGCCACATGGACTCCAACGAGGTCCGGCCCGGCGCGACGCTCGTCTGCCCGGTCCGGGTCGAGGGGGCGGGCCTCTACGTCGGCGACCTCCACGCCAACCAGGGCGACGGGGAGCTCTCGCTGCACACGACCGATGTGAGCGGCCGGACGGAGCTCCGGGTGGAGGTGATCAAGGACTGCGAGCTGGGCGGCCCGCTGCTGCTCCCGAACGAGTCGGACCTCCCCCACATCGCGAAGCCGTACACCGACGCGGAGCGGGCGGCCGGCGGGGAGGTGGCCGAGCGGTACGGCGTCGACGACCTCCACGACGCCGCGCCGATCCAGGTCATCGGCTCCGGGGCGACGGTCAACGAGGCGACGGAGACCGCCTTCGAGCGGGCGGGCACCCTGCTCGACATGACCGAGGGGGAGGTCCGGAGCCGCTGCACCTTCACCGGCGGCGTCGAGATCGCCCGGCTGCCGGGCGTGGTCCAGCTGTCGATGCTCGCCCCGCTGGACCGGCTGGAGGCGGCCGGCCTCGCCGACGTCGTCCGCGAGCAGTACGCCTAACCGCCCCGCATCGCGGGGAACACGGCGACCGCGCCCCCGGGCGGACACGGGTCGTCGAGGTCGACGGTCTCGCCGTCGACGGTGACGCGGACGCTCGGCCGGAGCGCCCCGTCGTCGTCGAGCAGGTGTGACTCCGTGCGGGGGTACTCGGCCCGGAGCTCACGCACTACCGCCCGGACCGTCCCCCCATCGGGGGAGAGTGTCATCTGCTTCTCCCCGGTGGCCGACCGCAGCGGCCCGTAGACGGTCACCTCGACGCCCATACCCGCCGTACCGTCGTGTGGCGTATAGCTCTGACTCCGGGCGGGACCGGAGGGACCGGTGCTGTCCGCCGCGCCCCAGGACCGCGACGCCCGACCCCGCTACGGCCCCGTGTCCGACGGCCGTCCCGTCAGACACGGTCCCTGCGTGCGGTTTTCACTTCCACCGCGGACGGCCGGCGTTTATACCCTCCCGGGTCATCCTCACGGACGCACACACGCTCCCTTGCTCCCGGGGTGGCCGGAGCGGTCGCCGCTCCACTCCCCCGAGACCTCCGCCCGCCCAGCGACGGCTCCCGCCGCGGGGGAACCTACTTGCCGCCGCCAGCCCCGGGTCCGACATGGTCACGCTCACCGAGGAGCAACGGATGCTCGTCGACGTGTTCGACGAGGTCGCCCGGGCGGAGTTCGCCGCCGACGCCTTCGACCACGGGGGGTTCCCGTGGGCGAACGTCCGGACGCTGGCCGACCACGACCTCTGGGCGGTCAACCTGGACGAGGAGTACGGCGGCGGCGGGATGTCCGAGTTCGCCGCGGTGCTGGCCATCGAGACGGTCGGCGCGGTCTGTCCGGACACGGCGAACGCGCTCTACGGGCAGACGATGGTCGCGCCACGCGCCGTCGAGATGTTCGGCTCGGAGGCACTGAGACAGGAGTACCTGCCGCCGGTCTGCGCCGGCGAGTCGGCCATCGCCATCGGCATCAGCGAACCCGGTGCCGGCAGCGACGCCGGTGCGATGGCGACCGAGGTCCGCGAGACCGACGACGGTCTCGTCCTCGACGGCGAGAAGATCTGGCTGAGCTACGTCCCCGCCAGCGACGCGGCGGTCGTCTGGGCGCGGTTCCCCGACGGCAACCTCGGGACCGTCCTCGTCGACCTCGACGCCCCGGGCGTGGACGTCCACGAGCACTACACCAACATGGCCGGCCACACGCAGAGCCACCTGTTCTTCGAGGACGTGCCGGTTCCGGAGTCCCACGTGCTCGTCCGGGGGAAGCGGGCCCTGAAGGAGCAACTGAAGGCACTCAACTGGGAGCGGGTCGGGAGCGCCGCGTACGCGACCGCGATGGCCCGCTGTGCGCTGGAGCACGCCGTCGACTACGCCGGCGACCGCGAGCAGTTCGGCCAGCCCATCGGCGAGTTCCAGGGGCTCCGCTGGGAGGTCGCCGACGCGGTCAAGCGCTACGCCGCGTCGCGGACACTCACCCACGACGCGGCCACCCACACGCACGGCGGTGACGCGTCGACGACGGCCGATGCCCCCGCGCCGGCCCACCCGGACCGGCTCCGGGCCAGCATCGCCAAGCTCCACGCCTCCGAGACCGCCGAGGCCGTCGTCAGCGACTGCCTCCAGACCTTCGGGGCCACCGGCTATCAGCGAGGCCACCCACTGGAGTATCTCCATCGGCTCGCCCGGGGCCGGCGCATCGCCGCGGGCACCGACGAGATCATGCTGGAGAACATCGCCGACGAGGTGTTCGACGGCGGCGGGCTGCCGTCGCTGGGGTGACCGGCCGGTCGGGCTTTGGGCCCGGAGCCCCAACCGTCGGCTATGGACACGCTCGAACTCCCCACGGGCGAGACGGTGACACCCGAGGACGTCTTCTGCTACGAGGGGTACCCGTACCGGTTCCTGCCGGCCGAGGCACGCGACGGGACGACCGCCCGCGCCGAGGGTCCCGGGCCGGGACCCGACGAGGTGAGCTTCTACCTCGTCCCGCTGCACTGGGGCGGCGGCGACATGGACGTCCCCTTCCCGGACCGCGCCGCGCTGGTCGAGCAGTGGGAGGACGCCCGCGGCGTGCTGACCGACGCCGAGTGGGAGGACTGGCTCGCCGAGGCCCGCGCGGACGACCGGTTCGACGACGCCGAACTCGACGCCATCGCCGCGGAACTCGGGCTGGCGGAGGCGCGCGCGGCGTCCGGGTTGCTCGCTCGGGTCCGGCGGCTGCTGGGCTGAGCGGTCGCGTACGGAACGGCTAAACGGCTCCATCCCGTCGTACGCGGCGGTCATGACATCCCACGCCGACCCGGCACTGCGGACCGGGCTCTCGTACGACGACGTACTGGTCGTCCCCGCCCGTTCGCCCGTCGAGTCGCGGAGCGACGTCTCGCTCGCCACGCACCTCACCGACGGCATCCGTCTCGACGCGCCGCTCCTGAGCGCGCCGATGGACACCGTCACCGGCCCGGAGCTCGCCGTCGCGCTGCACGAACGCGGCGGGTTCGGCACCATCCACCGGTTCCAGACCGTCGCCGACCAGGTCGCCGCCGTCGAGCGGACGGTCGGGGCGGGCGCCCGCGTCGGGGCCGCGCTGGGCATCGACGAGCAGTACCTCGACCGGGCCGAGCGGGCCCTCGAGGCCGGCGCCGACTGCCTGATGATCGACGTCGCCCACGGGCACATGGAGGCCGCGCTGGAGGCGGTCGCGACCGTCGCCGACGAGTTCGACGCGCCGCTCGTGGCCGGCAACGTCGCCACCCGGGAGGGGGTCGCCGACCTCGCCGCCGCCGGCGCCGACTGCGTCAAGATCGGCATCGGGCCCGGCTCCCACTGCACGACCCGTGAGGTGGCCGGCGCCGGCGTGCCGCAGTTCACTGCCGTCCGCGACTGTGCCCGCGCCGCCGACACGCACGGCGTCCGGACCATCGCCGACGGGGGCATCTCGGGGTCGGGCGACGCCGTGACGGCGCTGCTGGCGGGCGCGGACACCGTCATGATGGGCGGGTTCTTCGCCGGCACTACGGAGGCCCCCGGCGAGGTCGTCGGGCGCGACGGCCGGCGCTACAAGCGCTCGCACGGGATGGCCTCCACCGCGGCCAACGAGGACCGCTCCGACAAGACCGCCGCCGAGGCCGCGCCCGGTGCCGACGAGGGCGTCGCCGGACTGGTCCCCCATCGGGGCCCGCTGGACGACGTCGTCCCGGAGTTCCTCGCCGGCATCCGCTCGGGCGTGAGCTACGCCGGCGGCCACACCCTCCCGGAGGCCCGCGACGGCGTCGAGTTCATCCGGGTCACCGAGGGCGCCAAGGCCCGCGCCGGCTCCCACACCTTCGTCCGCGAGGAGACGCGCCCGACCGGACACGGGGATTGAGCGGTCACGGCCGCGCCGTCGGGCCCGATGATTATGGACCAGGAACCGGTATTGCGAATCAAAGCACGGAATCGTGGATATGGAGGCAGTGTTGAACGCTTCCATCCCGGATAACGAGACAAAGCCCGCACGCCCCATCGGCATCCCTGGTACCGATGGGAACGATGAACACGCCGCAGGAGCGGACGTCGGCCTCAGTTGTACGCCTCGCGCAGTAGCGCCAGCGCCGCGCCGAACATGGCCATGTTCCCCCAGAAGGCGAGCCGTTCGCCCTCCTTCGCGTCCTCGTCGGCGTTCCAGAAGTCGTGCATCGTGGTGGTCACGACGGCGAGGAAGGTCACGATGGCGCCGGTCGAGAGCCTCGGCAGCTTCCAGAGGGCCACCAGGACCCCGCTGACCAACATCATCCCGGAGGCGAAGGGGGCGGCGAGTTCGGGCATCGGGACGCCCGCCGACTCGGCGTAATCCACGGTGTCCTCCATGTCGCGGAAGTCCTCGGAGGCCTGCAGCGCCATCCCCAGGCCGAACAGGACCCGGCCGAGGCCGAACGGTGCGCCGTCGTCGCCGTCGTCGCTCGCTGACATGAGCCACCCCTCTCACTGCGGCGACATAAATCGCCGGGGCAGGAGGGCGGACGGACGGGTCGGCGGGCGCCGTGGGCGCGCCGGTGTCAGCACTCGTTCAGGTCGCGGGCGGCCTCGATCCACTCGCTGGCGCGGCTCTCGCCGACCTGTGCGGCGTCGGCGGCCGTGTCGGCGCTCGCGGCGAGGCCGCCGTCGATAGCGTCCTGCAGGCCGTCGAAGACGTCGTCCTGCGCCGACGCTATCCCGTCGAAGAACTCGTCGAGGCGCTCGGCCGCGCGGTCCTCGTCGTCCGGGACGATGCCGACGACCGCCGTCGCCGAGCGCCGCGTCAGCCGGAGGCCGCCCCGCGAGAGGCTGCGCTGGGCCTCGATGGCTCCGTCGATGAACCGCCGCTGCGTACTGACGACCGCGCCGAACGGGGCTGAGGTGTCGCTCATGCTGGTCGGACGGTCGTGCTCCAGCCGTGTGAGCCCTTCACCGGCAGTTGCTGGTACGTTCATTGGACCCCCACATATGCGGGCGTGGCCCGCGAGCCGGCACGACACGGGTGATTCCGCCCCCGCAACGTACCGGACTACGACTCGTCGACCTCGACCGCGTCGGCGATGGCGACCAGCTCGGCCTTGCGGAACGGACCGTCGCCGGCGTCGTCCGCGTCGGCACCCGGGGCGTCGATGGCCCGGAGGACGGCCGCACGCATCGCCCCCTTCGGCGGGGTCGGTGAGGTGTCGATGTCGGCGTTCAGCGCCCCGCAGAGCGCCGCGAGCATCTCCTTGG
>UEZS01000034.1_pt1 | contig 9415 bp, 8 predicted proteins | sample 1903651 | NCBI WGS metagenome assembly UEZS01 (sample SAMEA4776352, study PRJEB27445) | saltern metagenome | biome: Hypersaline environment; feature: solar saltern; material: Pellet | place: Spain | collected 2014-08 | depth 0 m | reverse complement strand
GAGCCATGAAAGAAGATACCGAGACAGTCGTCCTCAAATTCGGCGGCACCTCAGTGGGCACTCCAGAGCCCCTGCAGCGCGTCGTCCGCATCGTTAGACGGGCCGCAGAAACGTGTCGGCCCGTCGTTGTGGTGTCGGCGGCCGCAGGGGTGACGGGGAGTTCGATGCCACGTTCGATGTCGGGCCACGGTCGGCGGGCGATGAGCTGTCCGTCGAGGCCTCCCGCGACGGGACCGTGGCGGGTCGCGTACCCGTCATCGTCGGGGAGCCCGCGACGCTGCGGAACGTGACCGCGCGGCGGGTCGGGTCGGCGCCGGAGGGGTCGGAGGTCCGCTTCGCCGCCACCGCCCGGTATCCGGCGCCAGGGTACGTGGTCGTCCGGAGTCCCTTCCTGGAGGACGGGTTCAAACCAGTCCCGGTCCCGGCGGGCGAGCGCGTCCGGGTGAACGGGACGGTCGTGCGCTCCGACGAGGACCCGGCACAGCGCCGGGTCCGGCTCATCGCCGTCTACGACAGCAACCGGAACGGCGAGTTCGACGGCCCGGGTGTGGAGGGTCGCACCGACCGGCCGTTCCCGGCGACCGGGGGTGGCATCCTCGCACGGGAGGCCGAACTTCCGCCACCTTCTTCGACCCCGACGGTCACCGCGCCACCGCCGGGGACGACGGTAGCAGTGACGGCATCCGGCGCGCCCGGGTTCGGCGCCCTCGCGGCACTGGCCGGCGTGCTGCTGCTCGTCATCGCTCTCGTCCGGCGCGGTCGGTCGTGGTAAGGCTTGCGAATTCCGAAACTGCGTTTCGAGATTCGTAGCCCATCGCCGGCCTTATTACGATGTGCGGACCACGACGCGGTAATGAACGTAACCGGCGAGGACCGGACCATCCTGCTCATCGGGAGCGGGCCGATTCAGATCGGACAGGCCGCCGAGTTCGACTACTCCGGCGCGCAGGCGTGTCGTGCCCTGCAGGAGGAGGGCGCCCGGGTCGTCCTCGTCAACTCGAACCCCGCCACCATCATGACCGATCCGGAGATGGCCGACGAGGTGTACGTCGAGCCCATCACCACCGAGGCCATCGCGGAGGTCATCGAGGAGGAGCGCCCGGACGGTGTCATCGCCGGGCTCGGCGGGCAGACGGGGCTGAACGTCACTGCCGAACTCGCGGAGGAGGGCGTCCTCGAGGAGTTCGGCGTCGACATCATGGGGACGCCGCTGGACACCATTTACGCGACCGAGGACCGCGACCTGTTCCGCGAGCGGATGGAGTCCATCGGCCAGCCCGTGCCCGCCTCCGTCACCATCGAGTCGGGCGAGGAGATCGACGACGCCGTCGACCACGTCGGCGGGCTGCCCGCCATCATGCGGACGACCTACACCCTGGGCGGCGCCGGCTCCGGCGTCATCCACGGGATGGAGGAGATGCGCGAGCGCGTCCGGAAGGGGCTGCGCCTCTCGCGCAACGGCGAGGTGATGATCACGGAGTCCATCGACGGCTGGGTCGAGCTGGAGTACGAGGTCATGCGCGACGCCGACGACTCCTGCATCATCATCTGCAACATGGAGAACCTGGACCCCATGGGTATCCACACCGGGGAGTCGACGGTCGTCACCCCGAGCCAGGTCATCCCGGACGAGGGCCACCAGGAGATGCGCGACGCGGCGCTGGAGGTCATCCGCGAGCTCGGCATCCAGGGTGGCTGTAACATCCAGTTCGCGTGGCGAGACGACGGCACCCCCGGCGGGGAGTACCGCGTCGTCGAGGTGAACCCCCGCGTCTCCCGGTCCTCGGCGCTGGCCTCGAAGGCGACGGGCTACCCCATCGCCCGCGTCACGGCGAAGGTCGCGCTGGGCAAGCGCCTCCACGAGATCGAGAACGAGATCACCGGGGAGACCACCGCCGCCTTCGAGCCGGCCATCGACTACGTCGTGACGAAGGTGCCGCGCTGGCCGAAGGACAAGTTCACCGACGTCGACTTCACCCTCGGGACGGCGATGAAGTCGACGGGCGAGGCGATGTCCATCGGCCGCACCTTCGAGGAGTCGCTGCTGAAGGCGCTGCGCTCCTCGGAGTACCAGCCCGCGGTCGACTGGGCGGACGTGAGCGACGCCGAGCTGGAGACACAGTACCTCGAACGGCCGTCGCCGGACCGGCCGTACGCGATGTTCGAGGCGTTCGATCGGGGCTACTCCGTCGAGGCGGTCGTCGGGATGACCCGCATCAAGCGGTGGTACGTCGAGCGGTTCCGGAAGGTCGCCGAGGCCGCGACCGCCGCCCAGGACGGGGCGTTCGCGGGCGCCGCCGACCTCGGGTTCACGGACCACCAGGCCGCGGCCATGGCCGACGGTGCCGGGACCGCCCCGGAGTTCGCCTCCGAGGCCAACCCCCAGCAGGGGCCGGTCGAGGCGGTCGAGGCCGACGCCACCGCTCGCCGGTTCAAGCAGGTCGACACCTGCGCCGGCGAGTTCGCCGCCAGCACGCCGTACTACTACTCGGCGCGTGACCCGTACTCGGGTATCGCCCGCGACGAGGTGCAGGTCGACCGGGACGCCGAGTCCGTGGTCGTGGTCGGCGGCGGCCCCATCCGCATCGGCCAGGGCGTCGAGTTCGACTACTGCGCGGTCCACGCCGTCCGCGCGCTCCGGGAGCAGGGTATCGACGCCCACGTCGTCAACAACAACCCCGAGACGGTGTCGACGGACTACGTCATGGGCACGTCGGTCGAGGCGATGGACCTCGCGGAGGACCGCGACCGGTTCAACCGCCTGATGGACGACCTGGGCATCGCCCAGCCCGCCGGCGGCACCGCCGTCAGCGAGGCCGAGGCACTGGAGCTGGCCCGCGACCTGGGCTACCCGGTTCTGGTGCGTCCCTCCTACGTGCTGGGCGGGCGCGCGATGGAGGTCGTCCACTCCGACGCCGAACTGGAGGAGTACATCGAGGAGGCCGTGCGCGTCTCCCCGGACAAGCCCATCCTCGTCGACGAGTTCCTCGCCGACGCCGTCGAGCTCGACGTGGACGCCGTGGCGGACGGCGATGACGTGCTCATCGGCGGCATCATGGAGCACGTCGAGACCGCCGGCGTCCACTCGGGCGATTCGGCCTGCATGATCCCCCCGCGCTCGCTCTCGGACGAGGTGCTCGAGCGGGTCCGGGAGGTCACGCAGGACATCGCGGTCGCGCTCGACACCGTGGGCCTGCTGAACGTCCAGCTCGCGGTCCGTGACGGTGAAGTGTTCGTGCTGGAGGCGAACCCGCGCTCCTCGCGCACGGTCCCGTTCGTCTCGAAGGCCACCGGCGTCCCCATTGCCAAGCTCGCCGCGAAGGTGATGGCGGGCTCCTCGCTGGCGGAGCTGCGCGCCCACGAGATGGTGCCCGAGCACGTCTCCGTGAAGGAGGTCGTCCTGCCGTTCGACCGCCTGGCCGGCAGCGACCCGCGCCTGGGTCCGGAGATGAAGTCCACCGGCGAGGTCATGGGCACCGCCCGCTCGTTCGGTAAGGCCTACCTCAAGTCCCAGTCCGCGACGGGCAAGGCCATCCCCACCGAGGGCGTCGCCCACGTCGACCTGGAGTCCGTGCGCGAGCTCTCCCAGCTGGACGAGGACGTCAGCGAGGTCCGCGCGGGCTTCGAGCGCCACTTCGACGTCCGGCAGTTCGACGACCTCGGCCAGGCCATCCGCGACGGCGAGGTCGACCTGGTCGTCTCCCGCGAGCGCGAACCGCTGGAGGTCGCCGTCGAGGAGTCCATCACCTACTTCTCCACACTCCCCTCCGCGAAGGCCGCGCTGGAGGCCATCGAGACGAAGGACGAGCCGCTGGACGTGGCCTCCCTCTCCGAGCGACCCCGCGAGCGCCGGCAGTGGGGCATCCGCGGGGAGTAGGTCTCGCCCCGAGTAGCCCCGTAATGCGTGTCACAACCCGTCTGTGACCGGTTTCACGCCGTAGCTCCAGTGACGAGCGGTTGTTCGTGCAGTAGTCGCGGAGTGGCCGGCACCACGTCGTGGTCAGAACCCGACCGGGTTCCCGTAGACCAGCACGTACAGCCCCCCCATCGTGATGACCATCCCGGCCAGGGTGTTGATGATGGGGTACCACCAGTAGGCCTCGTCGACGTCGACGCGGGCGTATGTGATGCCGAAGACCAGCAGCGGGTACAGCATCAGGACGACGGTGAAGAACGGGTGGACGTAGACGAACGCCATCGCGGCGACGAGCCACATCAACCCGCAGTAGAGGTAGGTATTGAACTCCCCCAGGTAGGTCGCCGTCGTGCGGATGCCGGCCCGGCGGTCGGGCTCGATATCGGGGATGGCCGAGAACGTGTGCATCCCCATCGTCCAGAGCCAGCCGCCGATGATGGCGCCCAGCGGCGGGAGCCGCCCGGCCAGCGCCGTGTACGCGATGACGCCGGGGAGGATGTAGAGCCCGTTCGAGACGGAGTCGAGGAACGGCGTGGTCTTGAACCGGAGGGGTGGCGCGGAGTACTCCGTGGCGAGGAGGCCGAAGAGGACCAGTACGGCGACGGCGGTGAGCGGGAGGAGGGGGACGAACGCCAGTCCGAGCAGGCCCGAGACGATGACGGCCCCGACAACCAGCCGGGAGCCCTGATACCGGACCTCGCGGCCCTCTTTCTTCGGGTTCTCGGCGTCGATGTCGGCGTCGAAGATGTCGTTGACGCCGTAGAGGTAGACGTTCGCGGGGAGCAGGAAGTAGCCGAACAGCGCGAGCCCCAGCGGGTCGAACAGCCCGCTGACGGAGTCGGCCGCGTAGGCGACGCCGACGATGACCGGGCCGGCCAGGTAGAGCCAGAACCGGGGCCGCGAGAGCCGCAGCAGGTAGCCGACGGCGGTGTCCTCCGGCGGGAGGACGCGGTCCAGGGCGAACCGCCCGGGTTCGGACTCCGACCCGGCCATGGCTATCGGTCGGGCGCGCTGCCAGCCAGGTCCTCGATGACGCAGTCCGCGGTGTGCTGGCCGCTGACCAGGCACATCGGGACGCCGATTCCGGGGGTCGTGTACGAGCCGGTGAAGTAGAGCCCGTCGACCTCCTTCGAGCGGTGGGGCGGCCGGAGGAAGGCGGTCTGTCGGAGCGTGTGGGCCATCCCGAGCGCGGTCCCCTGCATGGAGTTGTAGCGGTCGGCGAACTCGGAGACGGAGAACGACTCCTCGACGACGATGCGGTCACGCAGGTCGACGCCGGTGTTCTCCGCGAGGTCGTCCAGTACGAGTTCCCGGTAGCGCTCGCGGGTCTCCGGGCCGTCCTCCAGGTCGGGCGCGACGGGGACGAGGACGAACAGGTTGCTGTGGCCCTCCGGCGCGACCGTCTCGTCGGTCTCGCTGGGAACGCAGACGTAGTAGGCGGGGTCGTCCGGCCACGCCGGGTCCTCGAAGATGGTCTCGAAGTGCTCGTCCCAGTCGGTCGGCAGGACGAGGGTGTGGTGCTCCAGCGGGTCCACGTCGCCCTCGACGCCCATGTAGAGCAGGAACGCCGAGGGAGCGTAGGTCCGGGAGTCCCAGTAGTCCGCGTCGTAGCCGCGCTCGTGCTCGGGCAGGAGCTCCTGCTCCGTGTGGGCGTAGTCGGCGTCGCTGACGACGTAGTCGAATCGCTCGCGTCGGGGGCCGGCGTCGGCCGTCGTCGCCCCGCCGTCCGCGGCCGCCTCGACCGGACTCACACCGTCGGCGGCGGTCGCCTCGTCGCTTCCGCCCGCCGTGCGCGTCGGGAGCGTCGGCTCGGGTGCGTCGCCGACGAGGAGCTCGAAGCCCTCGCGCCGGGTGATGATCTCCTCGACGGGCGCGCCGGTCCGGTAGTCGACGCCCAGCTCCGCCCCCAGGTTGGCCAGGCCGTCGACGACGGCGCCGATGCCGCCGTCGGGGTAGTAGACGCCGAGATTGAAGTCGACGTGGCTCATGATGTTGTACATCGCGGGCGTGTTGCTGGGCGCGCCGCCCAGGAAGACGAGCGTGTACTGCATCAGCTGCCGGAGCTTGGGGTGGTCGAAGTAGTCCGCGACGTAGTCGTCCATCGTCCCGAGCAGTTTCAGGCCGACCGGCGCCGCCTTCAGCACGTCCAGGTCCACGAAGTCCCGCAGCGAGGTGCGGTCCGTGTAGACGAACTGCTCCATCGCGGTCTCGTAGTGGTACTCCGAGGTGTCGAGGTACTCCCGCAGGGTCTCGCCCGCGCCGTCGGCGTACGACTCGAAGGTCGCCACGTTCTCGTCGAGGTCGGGGACCATGTCCACGTGGTCGCCGTCCTTGAAGAAGACCCGGTAGTGGGGGTCCAGCCGGCTGAGCGAGTAGAACTCGTCGGGCGACCGGCCGAAGTGGCCGAAGAACCGCTCGAACACGTCGGGCATCAGATACCAGGAGGGACCCATATCGAACTTGAACCCCTCCGTTTCCAGCCGGGAGGCGCGCCCGCCCAGCTGCTCGTTCTTCTCCAGTACGGTCACGTCCGCGCCCGCGTCGGCCAGGTAGCAGGCCGTCGAGAGCCCGCCGAAGCCGCCGCCGATCACGGCGATACGCTCGCCGTCGAGCCGTTGCATACACCAATGGAGGGGCGGCGCAGGCTAAAGTGGTCCGGTCGGGAGCCCCGGACGCCCCCGGGAGAAGGGCTTTTTACCCGCTCACCCCAGTCGTCGCCGTGCCCCGCACGCACCTGACGAGCGTCGACGACGTACCCGACCGGGGTGGCTGGCTGTGCACCGTCGAGGAGTCGGACGGCTCCCTTCGGGAGGTAGTTCTCGTCCGACTCGCCGACGGCATCGTCGCCTGGAAGAACTTCTGCCAGCACGAGACCGACCAGAAGCTCTACCGCGAGGGGGTCGGGACCGTGATGCGCGACGGCGGCATCGTCTGCCCGAAACACGGCTCCGTCTTCGACGCCGCGACCGGCCACTGCGACAACGGGAAGGCCGCCGGCTCCACGCTGGTCGAGGTCGATGTGACCGTCGAACTCGGAGCGGTCTACCTCACCGACGACGACGTGACGTTCGACCACGCCGGCCCCGCCGACGCCGTCGACGGCGACGACGACGACGATGACGACGACCTGCCCGATTCCACCTCGCATCTGAGCTTCTGAGCGGCGGTCTCGACGCACGGCACCGACCCGCGGCGGCGTTCGAGCGACCGGCGACGGCAGCGAGCGGTCGATGTTTGCGGGCCCGAACGGGCAGCTGGCGCTGGCACGGCTACGCGATGTGGGTATCGGCGTCGCCCGGGAAGGGGCCGGTCGGCAACCCGTCGGGAGCCAGGCGCTGTCCGTTCCGGCGGAACGGCCCGCCTGAGCGCCGTCGGCGGCGCTCGCGGCGGTCGCGACTCCACCGTTCCGTACCGTTTATACCGGCGCGACCGGAAGCACCGGGCATGGCGAGAGAGCAGACCGAGGTCCGCGAACTCCAGGAGGGGAACTACGTGATGATAGAGGACGTCCCCTCGAAGATCACGGCCTACAGCACGTCCAAGCCCGGCAAGCACGGCAGCGCGAAGGCCCGCGTCGAGGGGACCGGCGTCTTCGACAGCCAGAAGCGCAACTTCACCCAGCCCGTCGACGCGAAGGTGTGGGTGCCCATCGTCGAGCGCAAGCAGGGGCAGGTCGTCTCCACCGCCGACGGCGAGATGCAGGTGATGGACCTCGAGACGTACGACACCATCACGATGCGCATCCCCGGCAGCGAGGAGATCAGCGCCGACGACGAGATCGAGTACCTGGAGTACGAGGGCCAGCGGAAGCTGGTCTGAGCCGGGCGCACCGACCCGCCGACCGACGACCGGTTCCCCTCCTCAGATCGTGACCCCCTTCCCCGGCGCGACCGCCGACCGTTCCGACGCCGACTACGTCCTCGTCGGCGCGCCGCTTGACCGCTCGACCTCCTTCCAGCCTGGGGCCCGCTTCGGGCCCGGCCGCGTCCGCCGGCTCGCCCGCGGCTTCGAGGACTACGATACCCGCACCGACGCGCGGTTCACCGACCTCGCCGTCCACGACGCCGGCGACGAGTCGCCGTGGGCCGACGCCGAGGAGTACCTCGACCTCCTGACCGGACGACTGCGAGACGTCGGGGCCGACGACGCCGTCCCCCTCCTCGTCGGCGGCGAGCATACCGTCACCGTCGCCGGGGTCCGCGCCGTCGAGCCGGACAGCTTCGTCTGTCTGGACGCCCATCTGGACCTCCGCGAGGAGCTGGGCGGCGACCCGCTGTCGCACAGCACTGTCACCCGGCACGCGCTCGAGGTGGCCGACCGGGCGGTCATCCTCGGCGCTCGCGCCGGCAGCGAGGCCGAGTACGAGCGGGCGGCCGGGGGGGACGTGGCCGTCGTGCCACCCGAAGCGGTGCCCGACTGGACGCTCGATTTCGACGGGTCGGTCTACCTGAGCGTCGACATCGACGCCGCGGACCCGTCGGTCGCGCCCGGCACCGGCACGCCGGAGCCGTTCGGGCTGTCGTCTCGGGCGATGCGCGACGTCGTCCGGGACGTGGCGCCCCACTGCGACGGCTTCGACTGCGTGGAGGTCAACGACCGCGACGACGGACAGGCGGCCGTGCTGGGCGCGAAGCTGCTGCGCGAGTTCGTGTTCGCACACGCGGACGGTAGCTGACGGTCGCAAGGGAGCAGTAGCTGGCTTGCAGTTTCTTTTCTTCGGATATCCGCCAGTTTCAGCAATTATTACGGCCCTCGGTCGATAATTGCGCTACATACTACCGCGCAACTTATGCCGCTCGGGCCGTAACCGTCCCCGATGAAGCGGCGCCGATACCTGGCAGCCGCCGGCGCAGCTGGCCTGGCGGGGCTCGCAGGGTGCAAGGGGGACGTCGCGCCGGGCGCCGGCCGGCACCTGCTGGGACCCGATACCGACCGGCGGCAGGTGGCGCTCGCCAGCGTCAACGCGACCCCGGACGACAGCCCCGTAGATATCGACGTGGCGGTGGCCGAGCCGCTGGCGACCGCCGACCAGCCCGTCCGTATCGCCGTCACGACGACGAACCAGGGGCCCGAACGGGCCATCTCGGTCGCCGAGGGGGGTTGCTGCCTGTTCAACCGCGAGAAGGGCGGCAGCGACGACCCCGGAGGGCTCCGGCTCTACCTGGCCGAGAGCACCGACCACGAGGACCGCCGTGGGGACCGCTGGGTGCCGGACGCCAGCGGCGGTCGAGGGGACGCGCTGTACGGCTGCAACCCGCGGCGCTACGCCGGCGGCTCACTCACCAACGAGTACGAGCTCTGGGACGACTACGCGGTCCGGGGCTACTTCCGGCCGGGGGCGTACCGGTGGTCGGAGGCGGTGCAGGTGTACGACGACCCACGGGCGGGATTCGGGGGCGACCCGGATGTCGAGTTCGTCTGGGGGTTCTCGCTCGACGTGACGGTGCCGGAGTAGTCAGTCATCGCTCGCTGCGATGACCGCCCGGAACACCGGGAGCG
>UEZS01000028.1_pt1 | contig 9438 bp, 9 predicted proteins | sample 1903651 | NCBI WGS metagenome assembly UEZS01 (sample SAMEA4776352, study PRJEB27445) | saltern metagenome | biome: Hypersaline environment; feature: solar saltern; material: Pellet | place: Spain | collected 2014-08 | depth 0 m | reverse complement strand
CGACTGAGCCGCCGGCGTCGTGGCCGCCGCCGGGAGGTTGAAACCCCGCCCGGCCCTGCCATCGGTATGGCGACCGAGCCCGAATCCACCGACGCGGACGCCGAGACGGACAGCCCTCACGCCGGCGCGCCGGACGCGTACCACGACCTGCTGGACCGCTACCGGCAGGCCACCTATCTGAACGACGCCGGGATGCTGCTCTCCTGGGACCAGCAGACCATGATGCCAGAGGGCGGCACCCCCGCCCGCTCGAAACAGCAGTCCGCGCTCTCCAGCGTCCAGCACGAGACGCTCACGGCCGACGCGGTCGGCGACCGGCTGGACGAGCTCGTCGACGCCGATCTGACCGCCGAGCAGTCGGCGGTCGTCCGGGAGATCCGCCGCGAGTACGAGCGCGAGGCCGCCGTTCCCGGCGACCTGGTCGAGCGCATCTCCGAGGAGACGAGCAACGCGCTCCCCGTGTGGGAGGAGGCCCGCGAGGCGTCCGACTGGGCGCGGTTCGCGCCGACGGTGGAGACGCTGCTCGACCTGAAGCGGGAGTACGCCGAGCATATCGACCCGGACGCGGACCCCTATGCGGTCCTGTTCGCGGACTACGAGCCCTGCCTCGACCTCGAGGTCGCCGACCGGGTCCTCACGCGCCTGCGCGAGGAGCTGGTCCCCATCATTGACGCCATCGCCGACTCCGGCGTCACCCTCGCCGAGGACGCCTTCGACGGCGAGTACGACCCCGACACGCAGGAGGCGGTCGCCCGCGACGCGCTCGATGAACTGGGCTACCCGTGGGACCACGGCCGGCTCGACCGCTCGACCCACCCGTTCTCGACGGGCACCCAGTTCGACGCCCGCGTCACGACCCGGTTCGACCCGGCGAACCCCGTGGACGCGCTCTCCTCGACCATCCACGAGTTCGGGCACGCGACCTACACGCTCGGCCTCCGGCAGGACGAGTACGGCACGCCGCTCGGGAGCCACCGCGGCCTCTCCGTCCACGAGTCCCAGTCCCGGCTCTGGGAGAACCACGTCGGCCGCTCGCAGGCCTGGTGGGAGCGGTTCCTCCCGACCTTCCAGGAGCAGTTCCCCTCCGGCGAGGGGCTCTCGGCCCGCGACGCCTACGAGGCCGCCAACCAGGTGTACGACGACAACCCGATCCGCGTCGAGGCCGACGAGCTGACCTATCACATGCATATCGTCCTGCGCTACGAGATCGAGCAGGCGCTCGTCGCCGGCGACCTCGACGTCGACGAGGTGCCGGCGGTGTGGAACGAGAAGATGGAGGAGTACCTCGGCTTCCGGCCCGAGACGGACGCGATGGGCTGCCTGCAGGACATCCACTGGTCGCACGGCTCCTTCGGCTACTTCCCGACGTACACGCTGGGCTCGGTGATGGCCGCCCAGCTCTACGCCGCCGCCGAGGACGACATCGACGACCTCGAGGGGAGAATCAACGCCGGCGAGTTCGAGCCGCTGCACGACTGGCTCACCGAGAACGTCCACCACCACGGCGCGGCGCACGAGACGAACGACCTCCTGGAGGAGGCGACCGGCGAGGCGTTCACCGCCGACTACTTCCTCGACTACGTCCGCGAGAAGTACGGCGCGCTGTACGACCTAGATCTGTAGCGGGATGTCTCGGCTGCTGCAGGCAGCATTGCACGTGACCTGTGGGAGTCAGATGTCAAAAACCCGCCCAGTATCCGAACGAGTTCGCCGATTCGGCGGTTATTATGCAGCTTCTGGAAGAACTGTCGCGCCTGGACGACGGATGTCGCTTCCTACGCCCCCAGGACGGGGCTCCGGAGGCCGGGCGGGTGACGAGGACGCCCAGCAGGACGCCGACGATGGTGGCGATGGCAAAGTCCTGGAGACCGCCCGGCGACAGCACCGCCAGCGGCGACATCGCGATGATGGTGGTCGCGGCGGCCGCGCCGACGACCCAGGACACCGTGCGGAAGCGCGACTGGAACACCGCGGGGGTCGCCGCCAGCAGGATGGCGACGGCGACGAGTACCGCGACGAGGTGACAGTTCACGCGTTCGTGCTGGGGGCAGGACTACCCGTCCGTGTCCCGGCTGTCGCTCCCGATGTGTGAACTATCCCCTGCCTGTGGCGGATAGGGGACCTATTCTCCCATCCCGGTGGCGTGTTCGACCGTGATGGAGAGGATAACGCGCTCGGTCCGGATAGGGCTGGGATAGTCGTAGTCGATCCAGACCGGTGCGCTGTGGGGCGCCCCGTCCGGCAGCAGCGTCGAGAGGTGGGCGATGGTCGGCTTCTCGAACAGATCGTGGTAGTCGTCCGGGATGGACGTCATGGCGGCCGCACACCGCCCGGGCAGAAAGTTCGATCCCCTCGACGAGGGCGACCGGCGTCGGCGGCCGGATTCCGGCGAGGGGCCGCCTACTCCACCCCCTCGGCGTCGTCCATCTCGTCCTCCTCGTACGCGTCCTCGTAGCGCTCCATCGCCGTCTCGTGGCTCTGCACCGCCAGCTCGTACGTCTCGCGCAGGTCGTCGATGGGCGTCTCGGTGGCGTCGACCCGGAGGTCGTGCTGGTAGGGGGCGGTGGCGGGGTCGGCCCTGGCGGTGTCGACCAGTTTGAGCGCGGCGCTCTGGACCGCGAGCTCCTCGCGCTTGTCGCCGCCGGCCTCGTGGCCGGCCCGGAGCGCGGCGACGAGCCGCGCCGGCAGCGGGTCCGCGGGGTCGGCCGCCTCCCACGTCGTCGCGACGGCGTCCAGGGTCTCCGGTCCGGTGAGCAGGTTGCCCGCGACGGTGTAGTCCTCACCCTCGGCATCGCCGTACCAGTCGCCGCACTCGTCGCCGGAGAAGGCGAAGGTGCCCTGCCGATCGACACCGTGGAGCTGGCGGTTCTCGCGGCCGTCATCGGCGTTCAGCAGCGACTCCAGGGCGTCCTCGACCGCGAGCCCGTCGGCGAGGTACGCCACCCCACGCTCGCCGAGCGAGACGTTCACCAGCGACTGGGTGGCGACCGCGCCGTGCTCGTTGACGAACGGGCAGAGCGTCCCCACGCCCGCGAGACGCGTGGTGACCGCGACGCCGAACCGGTGCTGCTCGGTGCCGTCGTCGTCCTCGTAGGACTCGTGGACGCAGATGCTGAAGGTCATGGCCGAGTCGTCGCGGTGGACGAGGAAAAACGTGGGTGCCCCGGCGAGCGCGGCCGCGGCCGCGCTCAGATGCCCCGCGAGCCCGAACCGGTGGCGCCGTCGGTGTCGGTCGCGGTCACGACGATGTCGGTGCCGTTCTGCTTGCTCCGGACCTCGTCGACACCCTCGCTGTTCCCCCGGACGGCGTTGGCCGTTCCGGCGACGTGGCTCCCGTGGTCGTCGTCGGACCACTCGTAGTTGCAGTCGTTGCCGTTGTACCCCTCGCGGCCGAACCGGCAGTCGCCCGACTCGGAGCCACAGGAGGAGCCGAAGGCCGCCCCCAGCGACGGGTCGGTGTTGTCGGCCAGGTCCGGATGGTCGTCGTCGACGCCCGTGTCGAGGATGGCGACCGTCGCCCCGCTACCGGCCGTCCCCTCGGAGTGGAGCACGTCCGCGTCGACGCGGTCGATACCGGCCGGGAGCGTCTCCCCGAGCTTCTGTGCGGTGTAGTTCGGCTCGACGTACTGGACGCCGCGCCGGTTCTCCAGCTTCCTGTGGGCCTGCTCGGAGAACCGCCCGACGACGACCCGCCCGACGTGACCGAGGTCGATGGTCTTCCGGACGGAGTCGGCCCGACGGTTCGCCTCCCGTTCGGCGCCTCGCGCCCCCGGTTTGATGCCCACGTTCGTCTCCTCCGGTTGCTCCGCGGCGCCGAGGCCGGTCACGGCAGCCGTCCCCGCAGCCGCGCCGACGGTCCGGAGGACGGCCCGCCGCGAGACAGCCCTTAGTGAGCCACGCTCCTTCGTGCTGTACCCGGCGCAGGGGGGCGCCGCGACTGAAACCTCGTTCGTAAACCGTGCAAATTGGCCCCCTCATTCCTGTACCCGTGGATTCGCCCGAAGGGACGGCCGTCGGGGCAGCGGGTGCCGGCGGGGTGGATTCCGTCATCGATGCCGGTGTCGAACCGTTCCATCGATGCCGGTGTCGAACCGTTCGCCATTCCGCGCGGGCGCGAGCCTATGTGATGTCCCGGTCGGCTGTGGGAGGACCCCCCGCCGGAATCGCGTCCGGTCCACGGGCCGACGTGCGCCCCTGCTGCCGGGAGAGCCGCCGGGCGGGGACGAGACGAACGTGTCAGGAACGCCTGTGTGACGCGCGTCTGACGCGGATTTATCAGGACGGCAGTTCGTTCGACTGCTATGGGACTGATGAGCAAGCTCATCGGGGGAGGACAGCGCAGCGCCGACGAGTACGTCGAACTCGACATCGATGACTTCGACGCCGACGCCGGCGCGGCCGACCGGCAGGTCCACATCGCCGAGATCAGCGACCGGCAGGACGTCGTCGACATCAAGGACGCCGTCTACGACGGCGGCCTCGTCATCGCCGACATCACCCGGCACACCACCACCGACCGGACGATGGAGCAGATCTACGACGAACTGAAGCAGGTCGCCCAGGAGGTCGGCGGCGACGTGGTCCAGAAGGACGACGACCAGGTCATCATCACGCCGGGCGGCATGAAGGTCGCCCGCGAGAAGCTGGGTCGGTAGCCACGAGCCGTCTTACGCTTCGGGCTTCCTCGCGCCGACATCGCCGGCGCAGCCGACGATCCGTTCGCCGCGGAGAACGCTCGAGATGCCGGGGGCCGTGCTCCGTTCACGTGGTGTACAGGGCGGACCGGTCGACAGCCGCGACGGAATCGCTCAGTGGTAGGTGAGTGGCGCCGTGAGGGGGACGTGGCCCATACTCAGCACGCCCGAGATGACAGTCGTCGAGGGGATCAGCCGGCTCCGCTTGGGTGGAGGGCGGTAGTTTACTACTGCGGCAGGTCACGATATCTCCTCTTCATGCTCGCCGATTCGGACGTGTGGTGTCACTCGTGTCTCCGCCGTGAACGCCCTGTAGGCACCGGTGACACCGAGATAGACGACACCGATGGTAGCAAAGAAACCAGTCTGGACGGCGCCGTCCCACGCGAACCCATCTACCAGTAGTGGCCAACTGTTGCCGAGGCCGTGAAGAAGCCCTACCAGATAGAGGTTCTCCGTGAGTTCGTACACCACCCCGAACCCGATTCCGCTGAGTGTGAGTACGAGCAGTGTCCCGGCGACTGACGTACCGCTCACGTATCCCCCCTCAACCAGAATCCGCGGCACGTGGCCGAGTCCGAACAGGACACCCGCCGTGACGATCGCCACTCCCCGCGAGAGCGTACTGTTCGCCCCGAGAACGCTCCGAACCTTTCCCTGCAGGTACCCGCGGAACACGAGTTCCTCGATGAACGCATAGCTCATTGCCGCGACGAGGCTCCCGACGGCGACCGGGGTAAGCAGATCGAACCCCCAGGGGTTGCCACTCAGGACTGCGAGCCCCACGCCGATACCGTTCAGCCCGATCCAGATGACGAGGAAGGCACCGACACCGGGAAGGACGAACCGGCGTGAGAGTCCGATATCTGTCGCGTCAGCGCTATCAATATGGAGAAAGACAGCCCCTATCATCGCGAGGCCGAGGAACCACACGGCCTCAACGGTGTGTTGTATCACTGCTGACTCGCTCGCCACAGGCCCATCAACGAACTGGCTGATCCCGATATACACCGCGACCACGACGAGAAAGACCAGTAGCCACTTCGGATCGTCGTCTATCGAAACCGCTCTCCCCGTTTCCGTTTTCGTATCCACTGTATGGTCCCCGGGCGGACCGATCCGTCTTAATAGTACATTCGCTGTTGCGGGCTCTGAGACGGGCGCGCGATGGCAGGACGTGGACTGCCGAATACGGCCTCCGTGTTCAGCACGCCCGAGACGACAGCTGTCGGGAGGGTCGTCGATCCTTTGCCGGATAGAGGGCACACGTCAGTCATGGAACGATACGGGGGTGTCGTGCGCGGATGATCTATTTACTCGATTCGTAGCAACGGTTCGTATGCCCCACATCGTCCACGCCCTTCCACGGACGGGCGGGCGGAGATCCGAACAGCAGGGGGAGTACCGCCCCGGGTCAGTTGCTGAGCAAGGGTTCGTCCACTGTTCGAAGCCGGGGTGGTCGTCGTCGCGGACTACGACCGTGTCGACGACAAGGAGTTAGTTCTCCTACTCCTGGATGAATCCAGGGTCGAAGCTCCGGTTCGATACGGGACGGATGAGGACGATAGAGGGAGTACGTTCCCTCATGTCTATGGCCCACTGAAACTGGAGTATATCATCGAGGCGTTGCCCGTTGAGTAGGATGGAACGGGGGGTCGCCTCCCTGAGGAACTACTAAACGATACCCTCAGGACCCCTGCCTCGGAATAGAGACCGGTAGGGGAACGTACCCGCTGTATCTCGCACGCCGTGGAGGACATATGATGAAGTCCTCAGGCATCCGGACGGTTGATCCGCGTCCCGGCGTCCCGGTCCGGTCTCATCGCGATAGTTGATAGAGAACGCGTGTTCCCAGCTACTGGTATGCAGAGGGTTTCGGTCGACAACTGGCCGTGTGTAGCTGAGCGTCACCTCACGCTCGCTCGTCCAGTGTGGCCGCCACGACTCGCCGTTCGGCCCGCCGAAGCAGGTCCGAGGCCGTGGAACTGGCACAGTCCAACTCGCCGGCCACTGCCTCGATGTCCCCCTCACGGGGAACCTCGTAGTAGCCGACGTCCCACGCTGCGGCGAGCGCTTCCCGCTGGCGCTCGCTCACCTGGGCGCCACTCGCGCGGTCGTACGTACCGGTCCGGAGCACCTCGACGTCGACGGTGTCGGGGAGTGCGTCTATCGCCGCGGAGAGGGCATCGCTGTGGCCGACCATTGTCTGTCTGACAGTTCGATCCGAACGCAACTCCACCGGTGGCACCACGAGCACGGCGTCACGGTCCAATGCCTGGCGGTACTGCTGCTCGCGGGTGCGCAACTCCGTCCGAACGTAGACGTAGAACCCCTCTTGGGCCGCGGTGGTCGTCCATTCCGCCACCTCTGGAACCCCGTCGATCGTCCGCTCGTAGCGCTGGCGGTCGCCCGCAACGTGGAGCAACAGTGTGGTCGTCTCACCACTGGCGTCCCGTTCGAGTATGGTCTCCCTGTCGATCGCTGGCGACTCGCAGACGAACTGATGCATCGGGTGGAGATGTTCGGCCGGTATCTCCAGGGCGATGCGCGCGGCCTGCATACTGGTCCCTGTGGACCGAGCCGACATAGAGATCAGGGTCGCTCGGGGTCGACAGCATGGATCAGGACCTCACAGTCCGTCTCCAACGGCGGTTCGAGGAACGTCTCGGGAGTCGCCAGTACGCGCCGCAGCACCCACTCCGAGAGGCGTGCTTCCCAATCGTCGGCGCCGTAGAACGCTTCGTAGAGGCGGTCCATGTCCTCGGTCTCCATGTAGTAGTGGACCACCTGACGGTCGCCGACTGCCTCCAGTAGCAGCGACTCGGTGTACATCGCTTCCGCCTCGACGGTCTCCGTCTCGTCACGGGCCCAGGACCGGACACGGTCGAACCGCTTGAGCTGGTTCACCAGATCGACGGCGCGTGCGACGAGTGTGCTGGTCGGTCCGGCTTTCACCGCGAGGGAGGTGATCGCGACCGGGATCGGTAACTCGTCGCCAGCGACGGGAGCGACCAGCGACCGCCCCACTGCGTCGGCGTACCGCGACTTCCGGTGGGGGTTGGTGACGTGGGTGACGTATCGATGGCTGCTACGACCGGCGGCGTGAACCGTCGCCTCGTCGGTGAGCGAGTCGTCCAACTCACCCTCGAACAGCGGTGACACAGTTCGGATAGTCGTGTCCGGGTTCGTCCACGCCTCGGCGTCGTCATCGACTACTTCGATATACCACAGCAGTGCGTCACCACGTCCTGAAGCGTGGCCGGCGTCGTCGGTCCAGCCGAATCCACCGTCGTCGAGAAACAGCGTCACCAGCGTTACGCCATCGACGGGCAACAGTGTGCGGGCGTCGCCGTCGCTGTTGTCCGCTGCCCAGTCCGCCAGCAAGTCGCTGACGGTCCGAGTTCGCCCCTCAGCGATCGGCTGGCGAACCAGCAACGAGTCGAGGACGTCGATGCCGCCACGCTCAGGGTAGGTCGGCCGGGAGTTCGCGCCGTCATTACCGGTAGTGGTCGACACGCCGTCGGTGTGGTTCTCCTCCTGTCGGGGGCTCATCGGGCGACTGTACGTACGTCACGGGTAGGTCAGTTCTCACGGCACAGCTAGCCTGTTTATACCGCGAACGTCTCAGCACCAGCCGGGACGGCCCGTGCCCCGTTCGATCCAGGTCGGTCGGGGCGATACTGGCAGAACGCGACGGTTGTGATGCGGCCTCAGCTGAGTACCTCCGTCCGTGCGAGCGAAGCGAGCGCGAGCTGTCAGGGGAGTTCGGGTTCCTCGCCGACCTTCACCAGCGTCTTCCCGATATTGATACCCTCGAACAGGCCGAGGAAGGCGTCGGGGGCGTTCTCGAAGCCCTCGATGACGTGCTCGCGGTACTGCAGGTCGCCGTCCCGAACGAGTCCACCCAGTCGCCGGAGGGCGTGGCCCCAGCGGTCGTAGTCCCGCACAATGAAGCCCTCGATCTTCAGTCGCTTCTGGACCGCGTCGGTCAGCTTCCGGGGCCCGGTCGGCAGCTCCGTCGCGTTGTAGAGGGAGATCTGTCCGCACGCGACGACACGAGCGAAGTCGTTGAGCGACGGCCACACCGCGTCCGTGACGGGGCCGCCGACGTTGTCGAAGTAGACGTCGACGCCGCCGGGCGCCGCCTCGGCTACCGCCCGCCCGACGTCCTCCTCCTCGTAGTTGACCGCGGCGTCGAAGCCGAGGTCGTCGGTCAGCCAGTCGCATTTCTCCTCGGCGCCGGCGATGCCGATCACGTCACAGCCCATCGCGCTCGCCAGCTGGCCGACGACGCTGCCGACCGCGCCCGCGGCCGCGCTCACGACGACCGTGTCGCCGGCCTGTGGCTTGCCCTTGTCCATGAACCCGTGGAACGCGGTCACACCGGGCATCCCCAGCACGCCGACGGCCGTGGAGACGGGCGCCAGCGACGGGTCCACCCGTCGGAGTTCGGTGGCGGTGGCGGTCGCGTACTCCGCCCACAGCAGGTCGCCCGTGACGACATCGCCCTCGTCGAACCGGTCGGCCCGGCTCTCGACGACCTCGCCGACGACGCCGGCGCGCATCGGCTCGCCCGGCTCCCACGGCTCGGCGTAGGACTCGGCGTCGCGCATCCGCCCGCGCATGTACGGGTCGACGGACTGGTAGATGGTGCGGACGAGGACCTCGCCGTGTTCGGGGTCGGGGACCCCGGCCTCGACCAGTTCGAACGTGTCGTGGGTCGGCTCGCCGGTCGGCCGCGCCG
>UEZS01000025.1_pt1 | contig 9646 bp, 10 predicted proteins | sample 1903651 | NCBI WGS metagenome assembly UEZS01 (sample SAMEA4776352, study PRJEB27445) | saltern metagenome | biome: Hypersaline environment; feature: solar saltern; material: Pellet | place: Spain | collected 2014-08 | depth 0 m | reverse complement strand
TCGTAAAGGTTACCACCGTCGCCCCGAAAGCAGGGGTATGAGCAGCACCGCCGAGAACGCCGGGGACCCCACGAGCGGGGACCGGCCGGAGATCCGCGTCACGGAGGCCGCCGCCGAGCAGGCACTGGGCCTTCTGAACGGCGAGGGCATGGACACGGACGTCGCCGGCCTTCGCCTGTTCGTCCAGCAAGGTGGCTGTGCGGGCCTCTCCTACGGGATGCGCTTCGACGACGAACCCGAGGACGACGACACCGTCTACGAGCACAACGACCTCCGGGTGTTCGTCGACCCCGCGAGCATGAACTACATCGAGGGCTCGGTCCTCGACTTCGAGGGCGGGTTGCAGGGCGCGGGGTTCACCGTCGAGAACCCGAACGTCGTCTCCGAGTGTGGCTGTGGGGAGTCGTTTCGTACCTAGCCGCTCTCTTCTGCTCGGGTGTCTTCGGCGCGGTATACAGCCCGCACAACCGAACGGACGGGTCGGAGCGACCACGCGTCATAGTACCCTGCTGGTGCCATCGGCATGACGCGCACGGTCGCCTGCCTGCGGAGGCCGCGCCCCGGGCGCGCGCCAGAACCACCCCCAGCGACCGCGGGGGGAGGATAAGGGGCCTCTCTCGGCCCGAAGGAACCACCACGCTCTACGGAGCCTCATCCGGCGATATCCTGGCGGAAGGTCCGAAGCACGAACACAGTGAGCCGAGCGAAGCGAGCCGCGCGACCGGAGCGGATGAGGGCTTCAGTAGGGCGGGCCGACTCCCTCGTACCACAGCAGTCCTCCGAGGTCGAACCTCGCCGCACAGAGCCGATGTGACACCGAACGCGCTCAGATGTACTGCTCGACGAACGCGCGGTGCTCGGCAGCACGCGCGTCCCGGTCGTCCAGCGTCGGGTCGATGTCGGCGAACAGCGGGAGGCAGGCCATCTGGTCGAGTCGGAACGCCAGCCGGTACAGTCGGATCCGCTCGCGGGTCGCCCCGTCGAACGTCCAGCCGTCGCGTCTGGCGGCGTATCCGTCCCAGAGCGCCCGGCGGAACTCGCCCGCGCGCCCCGCCGCCGCGTCGGCATCCCCGTTCAGGTCCGGCTTGAGAAGCTTCGACTCGGCGATGGCGAGGTTGAACGCGGGCGGTGCCGACATGAGGTTCGCCCAGTCCAGCACCGCGCGCGTCTCGCCGGTATCGGGCTCGACCACGAGGTTCCCGTACCGGTAATCCTTGTGGCAGTAGGTCGGTGGCGCCGGCGGCGGGAGGTCGGGGACCGTCGCCCGGAGGTACGCTCTGAGCTCCGGGACCAGATCCGCAAAGCGGGTCGGGTCCTCAGTCAGCTCGGGGAAGTAGCCGCCGTTCTCCAGCAAGTCGAGGGCCTCCTCGTAGGCGTCCAGCAGCCAGTCGTGGAACGCGTCGTAGCTCGGCGAGTCCGGCGTGTCGAGGACCGACACCCCGCCGTCACGGCCGACGAGGTCTCCGACCGCTGATAGTGGCCCGAGGTCCTGGAGCGCCGCCAGGTTCCGACCCGCCTCTCGGAAGACGGTCTCCCGAACTGATCGGGGGAGCTCCGGGGCCCGGGCGTGGTCGTGTGTGACCCCCTCGACGTACTCCATCAGGAAGTACGGGGTCGGGACGCCCTCGCGCTCGGCGCACGAGCCGAGAACCGCCGGGACCGGAACGTCGCTCTCCCGGTCGAAGCGGGAGAGGAGTTGCGGTTCGGCCCTGGCGCGGGCGTCGGTGAGCGGATGGTCGCTCGTCGATGGCTTCAGTACCACCCTCCGTCTGCCCTTCAGGGTGTCGGCTTCGACGACGGCCGTCGAGTTGACTCCCTCCTCCACCCGCTCCAGGCCCCGGACCCTCCACGCGGGCCGGAGGTGGTGAACCATGTCGGTGAGCGTCTCGTCGGGGATGTGGGAATCGTCCATCGTACCGGGGCTATCTCCCGTGACCAGTGGAGCGGGGCACTGTCGGCCGTCCCGGCCCGGCCCCGACCACGCGACGGGAGGGAGAGAACTCCGGAACCGAGGCTGTCTGTCGTCCCCGGAGCCCCCGTACTCCAGACGCTCGTGATATGTTCATTATATACCTGTATTTTTGAATAATCATCTGTTTTTCCGACTCTTTCGCGAAGGATCGATGGCGAGACGGAGGACGGCGGCTGCAGCCCGCCCGTCACTCCAGCTCGAAGGCGACCTCGACCTCGACCTGGTACTCGCGGCCGCTGACGCTGGCCATCTCGACGCCCATGTCCTGGACCTCGGCCCAGTGGATGTTCTCGATGGTGTAGTCCGCGCGGTCGAGCGCGTTGTCGACGGCGGCTTCGAAGTTCTCCTCGCTGGTCCCGATGACCCCCCGCCGACGGTGGCGGCTATCTCGCCGATGACGAACTCGATGACCTCCCAGAGGACGCCGAACGCGAGCGTCACCAGGAGGATGAACACGAACATGAACCGCGGCGGGAGCCGCACCTCCTCGGTGTGGAGGTCGATGGCCCGTGCGGTCGCGTAGCCCGCGGCGGCGACCACCGAGGCCGACAGCGCGTGGGTGACGTGGTCGTACCACCAGACGCTGGCGTAGAGGTTCCGCGGCGAGCCGGGCACGCCGATGACACCCACGGCGTGGAGGAAGACCGCGCCCGTGATCCACAGCGTCAGCGCGGGGTCCATCGGGATGTCGTAGTCCCGCTCCAGCAGCGGCACCAGCTGCGTCACCGCCAGTCCGACGGCCGTGTTGACGATGATACCGGTGTTCCGGTCCCAGATGCCGACGACGAGGATGCCGAGGAGCACCAGCTCCATCCCCCAGGCGACCCGGGCCTGCGCGGCCGCGTCGATGCCGACGCGGTCACGGAGCCTCACCGGTCCTCACCCCGGTCTTGGCCGCGGGCCTCGGCCAGCGGCGATTCGGCGGGCCGCTCGGCGAGGTAGCCCTCGAACGACTCGTCCTCGGCCCGGAGCTCGGAGGCCACCGCCTCGGGGAGGTGCTCGCGGCTGGCCCGGCGCCGGCGGAAGTAGCGGTCGAACACGAGCCCGGCCCCCAGCCCTGCGACCGTCGAGTAGACGAACTCCAGCATCACGTTCCGCTCGACAACGTGTTCGTCGATACCCGGTTCCAGGAGGAACGCCGTCCCGAACAGCGTGTCCAGCCCGAACCGGACGACCGCCCAGACGCCGGCAGCGGCCATCGTCGTGACGACGACGAACAGCACCGCGAACGCCGCGTTCATCCGGACCGACGTGAACGCGTGGAGATACACCGCGACGATGAGCGCCAGCGCCGCGACCGCGAGGTACGTCGCCAGTGCGCCCGTCCCCACGCCCGCGAGTACCGTGAACGTCCGACCGAGGAGCGGGAACGCCGCGAGCGCGAGCACCTCCCAGGGGAGCATCGCGAGCGGCGTCCGGAACCGGGCCGGCGGGACCAGCGCGAGCACGGCGACCGTGGCCGCGAAGCCGCCCCACAGGAGCTCACCGATGGCCGCGTTCCCGGCCGCGACGACGAGTACGAACCCGACGAGCAGCCACGCCAGACCCGCGTTGAGCCGCTCGTCCTCCACGAAGCGGTCCAGTTCCGTCTCCATCGTACTCCCATCAGAAGCCAACGCACATAGGGTCCAGGGGTGTGTAGGCGGCGGGTCCGCGCGGCAGTCAGGCCAGGGCGAGATAGGCGACCGCGTAGGCACCGGCGGCGAGCGTGATGGCGGCGAGCCCGGAGCACAGCGCCGCTTCCACCCGTTCGGTCCAGTCCGGGCCGTCCCGGAGCCGCCGCACCACCGACACCGACGCCACCGCGACGCCGACGGCGAGCAGCGGGAAGACGAAGTGGTACGACACGGACAGCGTCGGCGCCGGGAGGACGGCCGCGGCGCCGGCGTAGCCGAGACCGAGTCCGGCCGACCGGTCGAAGCGGCGGGAGGTGCCGACGGACAGCCGGCCACCGAGTTCGAGCGACTCGCCGTCGCGAAGCCACAGTACCACCAGCACCGCCAGCCACGCGGTTGCGAGTTCGGCGAACAGCGTGCCCAGCAGATGGAGCGTCGGGTCCGGGTGGAGGGTAATCCGGGAGGCGAGCAGCGTCGTGTCGACCGGGGAGAGCAGCGCGGGCGGCTCGCCGGTGAACAGGTCGCCGAAGGGGTGACTCAACGTGCCGACGAGCCCCGCGGCGACGACGGCGGCCGGTGTGAACCCGAGTCCGTCGCGGCCGACGTGTGCGAGGCCGAAACAGGTCACGCCGAACACCGTCACCACCACCGCCGCGAGTCCCCCCGATGCGGCGAACACGACCGTGACGATGCCGACGAGGGCGGTGCCGGCGGCGAGGCTCGTCGCGCCCGCGACGAGCAGCGAGTGCGTCACCGCGCGATGGACCTCGTTCCCGGCGGCCCAGAACCCCGCTGCGGCGTCCAGCGGACCGCTCGTCCCGAGGACGCCGACCGGCGCGTAGAGGATGTCCACGTCGGGCGCGAGGCCGAAGGCACCCGCGAGCAGCCCGAACGAGAGCGCGCGCGCCGGCGACCACCCGTACAGCCGGGCGAGGGTCGCGGCGAGCGCGAACGCCAACAGCCCGTGGCCAACGAACATCGCCCCGAATATGCGGTCACGGAGTATAAACGCCGCGGCCGGGGTCGACCCCGGGACGGGCCTCGATGACCGCCTCAGACGTCGAAGAGCACGTACGCTTCGAACCCGTCGTCGGTCCGGTCGAGCGACAGCTCGGAGTATGTCACCGCCTTCAGCTCGCGGACGTCGACCCTGGAGAGCGGCACCCCCCTGAAACTCCCACGGAGGATCCACTCGCCCCGGAAGAACACCTCCGCCTCGTTGCCGACCGGCAGGACGCTCTCGATGTCGCCCTGGTAGATGAGGTCGTCGAGGTAGTCGAGGAGAAGCGCCTCCCGGCCCTCGCCGTGCACTCCGACGGGGTATCGGTCGCCACCCTCTGGAGCCTCGTCGCATATCGCCGCGGCCAGCCCGTCCGCGACGGCGGCGAACGTCTCGCCGAGCGTTCCCCCCTCCGCGGCGACGGCCACGTCGGCGGTGTGGTCCCGGAGTTCGAAACTCACGTGTCGTCCCCCTCGGTCCGCGCCCCGTCGTCGGTGGGGGACGGTCCCTCCGAGTTCTCCGCGTCGTCGACCGCGGTGTCGGCCGGTTCCACGTCGCTCGCCTCGTCGGCCGCATCGCCGTCCCCGCTCCCGTCATCACCGGCGCTCTCCCCCCGGTGGCCCGTGCGCTGTGCGGGTGGCTCCGGGGTGGTGCCACGGGTCCCCTCGTCGGCCCGCCTGAACTCGTCGGGCGTCCCCTCGGTATCGCCGATGGCGCTGTTCCCGCGTTCGATGTCGGTGGGGGTGCTGGCGTCCTCGGGTGCCCGGTCGGTCCGGCGCTCGATGTCGGCCGGCGTCTCGGAGAACTCCGGTGCAACGGCGGCCTCGTACTGCTCGCGCTTGCCGTCGCCGTCCGCGCCGCCGGTCCCGTCCGGCAGGCTCCCCTCCTCGACCCGGCGGATGCGACCGAGCTCCTCCAGTTGCTCCTCGCTCAGGCCACGCATCGCCGGGCTCGTCTCGCCGATGGCGACCCCGCTGGTGACGATACTCCGGATGCCCTCCTCCACCGTCATGTCCGTGTCGACGACGCGGTCCGTCGAGACGTGGATGACGAACCCGCCCATCACGGGGTTGGGTGCCATCGGCATGAACAGGGTGAGCATCTCGTCCTCGCCGGTGTCGGACTCCAGCGTCGCGGGCGTGTCGGCGGTCTTGAACGCGACGGTGTACGACCCCTCGACGGGGTACTGGACCAGTTTCACCTCCTGGAACGAGTCCGTATCCGAGTCCAGCAGGAGCTCGGACATCTCGTTGAAGCTGGTGTAGACGGAGCCGAGGCCCGGGATGGTCCCCATGAACCGGTCGAACCGGTCACCGAGCGACTCCCCACTCTCGGTGTACTCCGCGAGGAAGCCCACGACGAACATCAACAGTAGCAGGAGCAGCACCGTCACCGCCTGGACGATGACCTCGTTGTTCACCGGGAGGCTGGCGACGGCGGTCCGTGAGATGGGGCTCAGCGCGTTCGAGAGGAAGTTGACGACGAAGCTGAGCACCAGCAGCGTCACGGCCAGCGGGAGGACGATGGCCGCCCCCGTGACCAGTGACTTCCGCAACAGCTCCCTCGGGGACCGTCGGCGCCCGATGATCTCTGCGTCGTCGGGGTCGAGCGCGCTCATCGGTGCCGACTGCGGCGGGCGATGCCTAAGTGGTTGTGGCCGGCGCGACGGCGTGGACACGCCCGTTCCCGGCGACGGCCGTCGGGCGTGGCCCTCACGAGCGAGGGGGTAACCCTCCGGGGCCCGTAGAGGGCCCGCGAACCGGTGTTCCGCCGGGAATCGGCCGGGCCCCGGGCCGCACGAGCGCCGGTCGTGGCACCAGTTGGCGGTGGAATTATATTGGTCCGCCCACTTATATGTCCGATAGTGAGTGTCAATCTGGAGCTCCGTGTCGTCGGCCCGGGCGACGACGACCTCGTCGAGGAGGCGTGGGAGCTAAAGGAGCGCATCCGCGCTCGGAACGGCGTGCTCAAGCAGCGCCGCGGCTTCTTCACCGACGCCTACCGCCGGTCGACGGTGTACGCCCTCGTCGCCTCGGGGCCGGACGAGGAACTCGTCGGCTTCGCCGCCACGCGCCGCGACGGCTACATCCTCTTCCTCGCCATCGACCCGGACTGGCAGGGTGAGGGGCTCGGCGAACGGCTCGTCGCCGCCGTCGCCGACGACCACTCCTCGGTCACCTGCCACGCCCGCGCCACGAACCAGGACGCGATTGAGTTCTACCAGCACGTCGGCTTCGAGATCGAGCGCCGGGTCGACAACTACTACGAGGACCGCGGGAACGCGTACTACCTCCGGCTGGGTGACGGCGGGCTGACGGAGAGGATATCCAGCTTCATGCGCAGGTGAGGCGATAGTTCACTTGGTCCCGTTGCTCGTTCAATATAGGGGGTCTTTCGTGGTTTGTATCGCCCCTTCATGGATTATCGACCCCTACTGAGCACACCGTCCCCACCGACGACATCGCGACGGCGGCGCGGGGACGCCGGTGGGCCTCCCGACGCCGCCGGGCGACTGACGATGGTGCGTTCCCCGAGCGGTGGCTTTAGGGGTGGAAACACCCGATAGTGCGTATGGGAGCGACAGGCGACCCCGCCGTCCGGCGCGTCGACCGGCAGGAGGACCTCCCCGACCCGGCGCCCGACGCGGCGTTCGTCGTCGTGGACGTCATCATCTCCTCGACCACCGTCGTGCGGCTGCTTGAGGCCGGCGCCGAGTCCGTGCGCCCGTTCGCGGACCCGGACGCCGCCCGGCGGTTCAAGCGCGAGACGGGCGCCTTCCTCGTCGGCGAGCAGGGTGGTGAGTCCGTCGACGGGTTCGACGGCTCGCCGCTGCCCTCGCTCGTCGCGGACTACCCGGTCGCGGGGCGCCCGGTGGGGTTGCTCTCCTCGAACGGCACCCGCGCGATGGCCCGGATCGGCCACGACCGGGACATCTACGTCGGGTCGACGGTGAACGCGGCCGCGGTCGCCGACGCCGTCCGCGACCACCCGGAGACGTGGCTCGTGGCCGCCGGCCGGCAGGGCGAGGTCGTCGCCGAGGACGTCGCCGGCGTGGACCTCATCGCCGGCCATCTCGACGGCGCGGCTCCCGACCACGGCACGCTCACGGCTGGCATCCGGGAAACGCCCACCGCCGCCTGGCTCCGCGAGATGGGGTACGACCACGAGGTCGACGCCCTCTGCGAGTTCGACTCGGCCGACGTGGTGCCGCGGCTCCGTGACGACGCGTTCGTCGACGTCCGGTAGCTACCCGCCGGGCATCGTCCGCCGGGACTTCGCCGCGTCCATCGACCCCTCGAACAGCGTTCGCATCGTCTGGAGGCCCTCACGGGTCATGTCCGGCGGGCTCCCCTCGTAGACGAAGACGGCCTCCTCACCGCGGTCCTCGTCGGCGGAGGTGAGTTCCAGTCGGCCGAGTTGCCGGTCTCGACGGGCGTGTCGAACGCTCGGTCCTCCGTGTCGGTCATTATCACCCGTGTAGCGCCGGTGAACAGGAGCCTTGCCCGGCGGTCGGCGTGTGGCTGCTCGGCGCCGGAGTGGCCCTACGACGTGCGGTCGACGAAGTCGACGATCTCCGTGGCGATCTCCTCCCCGGCGTCTTCCTGCAGGAAGTGCATCGCGCCCTCGACCCAGGTGTCGGGTTGGTCGGTCGCGGTGGGGATGAGCCCCCGGAGCGGGTCGCGCGCGCCACGAGTGATGGGGTCCGAGTCCGCGAACAGGACGAACGCGGGCTTCTCCCACTCGGCCAGTTCCTCGCGCGCGGCGCTGGTGACCGCGCCGCCGTCGCCGCCGCCGGCACGCGGAACCATGTCCGGGAACTCCCGGGCGCCGGCCTTCAGTTCCTCCTCGGGGAAGGGGGCCTCGTAGGCCGAAAGCTCCGCGTCGCGCAGCTCGGTCGCGGTCGCGTTCTGGATGAGCATCCCGATGGGCAGCGGGTCGGCCGACTCGACGAACTCCCGGAAATCGTGCCACTCGTCGGCCATCTCCGCGGTACCGGTCGGACAGTCCGTGTTCATCGGGACGAGTCGGGCGAACCGCTCCTCGTTGTCGACCGCGACCGGGAGCCCGACGATGCCGCCCCAGTCCTGGCAGACCAGCGTCACGCCGGTCAGGTCGAGGGTCTCGACGAACTCCTCGACGGCGTCGTAGTGGAGCTGGTAGTCGTAGTCCTCGCGGTCGGTGTACTTGTCCGAGCGGCCAAAGCCCAGCGAGTCCGGGACGACGACGCGGCCCCGTTCGGCGAGCGTCGGGACCATCTTCCGGTAGAGGAAGCCCCACGTCGGCTCGCCGTGGAGACAGAGGAACGTCTCCTCGGCCCCGCCCTCGGGGTCCGTGTCGATGTAGGCCATCTCGGGGTCGCCCGGCGCGCGCTCGATGGTGACGTAACGGGGTTCGTAGTCGTAGTCCGGGATCTCGGCGAACGCCTCCTCGGGCGTGCTGACCGGTTCGGATGCCATGTCCGGCCGGGTGCCCGCCACCGACAAAGGTGTTCGGTTCCGGCGGGCCGTGGGTTAACGATGTTCGAAAACTACCTGCAGCCAGGGGGCCCACGGGGGGCCCACCGGGACGCCGAGCGGGCCGAAGGGTCCGGGTGCCGCGGCCGGGTCGGCACGCATTTGTCGTCGGCGACCCCACCCGCGGTATGGTCCTCGTCGACGCGCTGGCCGCCGACGGCCTGGTGGCGGTCGTCGGTGCCGGCGGGAAGAAGACGACGCTGTACAGGCTCGCCGACCGTCTGGACCGTGCGACCGTCAGCGCGACGACACGCATCCCGGCGTTCCCGGACCAGGTCGCGACACTGGTCGAAACCGACGACCCGGTCGCGGCGCTGCGGGCCGCCGACCCGGACGACTGGCCGCTCGGCCTCGTCCCCGGCTGGGCCGACGACGTCCGGTACGAGGGTTACGACGCCGGGACGGTCGCCGCGGTCGCCCGGGCCGGCGCGGAGCGGGGGGTCGACGCCACGCTGGTCAAGGCCGACGGCGCGCGGTCGCGCTGGCTGAAGGCCCCGGCCGACCACGAGCCGGTGGTTCCGGCGACGACGGACACCGTGATCCC
>UEZS01000064.1_pt1 | contig 9685 bp, 6 predicted proteins | sample 1903651 | NCBI WGS metagenome assembly UEZS01 (sample SAMEA4776352, study PRJEB27445) | saltern metagenome | biome: Hypersaline environment; feature: solar saltern; material: Pellet | place: Spain | collected 2014-08 | depth 0 m | reverse complement strand
GGCGAGGTCGATCTCGCCCATCCCCGCCGGGAGGTGTTCGTCGCTGGACGGCTGGTCCGGCACCGCGACGCTGGAGGTCGGGACGCGGGACCTCGAGACCATCGCGCTCGGCAAGCGCCACGTCGACCGCCTGCTCGGACGGTAGTGGCGCCCTGCCGCCTCGGACGGTCGGCATCGCCGGGGCAGGCCACACCACGCCGGCACCGACCGCCGCCGGCAGGAACCGGTCGGTCGACCGCTGGCGGGTGGCGATGGACGTCCCGCGAATGTCGGTGATCTCCAGTGCCACGTCCGTAGCTCCTGCGTGGGCCCGCGGGCACGCGACCACGACTAACAGCAGAACGGGGACGATATCCTGTCGATACCGGAGATATTCCGACGGAGCCGTCGGATGACGCCCGGTATCGGCCGCAACCTCGGAGGAATCCGCATAGGTGGAAAACCGCGCGCGTTCGGAACCCCCCGCTACTCCGGGGCGTCCTCCAGAGCGGCCTCGTAGAGTTGCTCGCCCTGCTCGGTCGAGACGGTGAGGTCCGGGACGGGGACGGGCGAGTTCGCCTCGTCGATGGCGACGAACACCATGTAGCAGTTCGTGGTCAGCTCCCGGCGGCCGCTCCTGAGGTCCTCGCGGTACACCTGCGCCCGGACGTTCACGCTGGAGCGGCCGGCGCCGTAGACGTAGGCGTCGATGAAGGCCGTCTCGCCGACCGGGACGGGCTGCTTGAAGTTCACCTCGTCCATGTGGGCGGTGACGCAGGTCTCGCCGGAGAACCGCACCGCACTCATCGCGCCGGCCTCGTCCATCCACTTCAGGACGTTCCCCCCGTGCGCGGCGCCGAGGGTGTTGGCGTGGTTGGGCTGGACCATCCACCGGTTCTGAATCCGCGTGTCGACCAGGTCTGGCATGTGCAGGGGTTCGCTGGTGGGGGAGAAAAAGCGCGTGGCCCGTTCCCGGATGCCGGTGTCCGGGCGACCACGCCGCTCAAGAGCCCACATCCCCACGTGAGTAGTAGTGAGCGAACCGGAGCCGGTCGCAGGTGCGGACGCCTTCGCCCACCTGCACGCGGACGTTCGAGCGGCGCTCTCCGAGCGGGGGTTCACCACGCCGACGGAGCCACAGCGTCGCGCTATCCCGCCGCTGGCCCGGGGGGATGACTGTCTGGTCGTCGCGCCGACCGGCACCGGCAAGACCGAGACGGCGATGCTGCCGGTCTTCTCGGCCATCGCCGGTCGGGAGCCGACCCACGGGGTCCAGGCGCTGTACATCACGCCGCTGCGGGCGCTCAACCGCGATATGCGCGAGCGGCTGGAGTGGTGGGGCGAGGAACTCGGCGTGGAGGTCGATGTCCGACACGGGGACACGACGGACTACCAGCGCTCGAAGCAGGCCGACGACCCGCCGGACGTACTGGTGACGACGCCGGAGACGCTGCAGGCGATGTTCACCGGCAAGAAGCTCCGGCGGGCGCTGGCCGATGTCGCCCACGTCGTCATCGACGAGGTCCACGAACTCGCGGCGGCCAAGCGCGGCGCGCAGCTCACAGTCGGACTGGAACACCTCCGCGAGTACGCCGACGGGTTCCAGCGGGTCGGCCTCTCGGCGACCGTCGGCGACCCCACGGAGGTGGGGCGCTTTCTCACCGGTGGTCCCGAGCCGACGATCGTCGAGGTGGACGTGGGCTCGCGGCTCGACATCGAGGTCCGGGAGCCCCGGGTGACCGAGCGCGACGAGCGGCTAGCCGGCCAGCTGATGACCGAGGCCACCGTCGCCAGCCACGTCCGCGTCATCGACGACCTCGTCCGCGAGCACGAGGCCACGCTCGTCTTCGTCAACACCCGCCAGACCGCGGAGGCGTTGGGCTCGCGGCTGAAGGAACTCGGGACGAACATCGGCATCCACCACGGCTCGCTGTCGAAGTCGGCCCGTATCGACGTGGAGGACGGCTTCAAGGCCGGCGAGCTGGACGGGCTACTCTGCACCTCCTCCATGGAGCTGGGCATCGACGTGGGCCACATCGACCACGTCGTCCAGTACCAGTCCCCGCGGCAGGTCTGCCGGCTGCTCCAGCGGGTCGGCCGCGCGGGCCACCGCCGCGACCAGGTCTCCTCGGGGACGGTCATCACGACCCGCCCGGACGACACCTTCGAGGCGCTGGCCATCGCCGAGCGCGCCCTCGACGGCGACGTGGAGCCAGCACGACTCCACGACGGCAGCCTCGACACGGTCGCGAACCAGCTCTGCGGCCTGCTGATGGGTTTCGGCGAGATATCCGCGCGCGGCGCCTACGAGATCATCACGCGGGCTTACCCCTTCCGCGACCTCGACGAGGGCGAGTTCAAGGAGGTCGTCCGCGAGCTGAGCGAGAACCGCGTCCTCTGGCTGGACGAGGACGCCGACCGGCTCGAGAAGTCCCGTGGCACCTGGCAGTACTTCTACGCCAACCTCTCGATGATCCCCGACGAGGCCAACTACACCGTCGAGGACATGGCCTCCGGGCGGACGGTCGGTACCCTCGCGGAACGGTTCGTCGTCAACTTCGCCGGCCCTGGCGAGGTGTTCATCCAGGGCGGCGAGATGTGGCGCATCACGGAGGTCGACGAGGAGGAGGAGGCGGTGAAGGTGACGCCCGTGGAGGACCCCGGCGGCGAGGTCCCCTCCTGGGTCGGCCAGGAGATCCCCGTCCCCTACGACGTGGCCCAGCACGTCGCCCGCATCCGGGAGCAGGCCGGCCGCCGGTTCGAACGCGGCGCGGGCCGCGACACCGTCGCCCGGTGGGTGGCCGACGCCTACCCGACGGACGAACACACCGCACACTCCGCGCTGGAGCAGGTCGTCGACCACGTCGACGCCGACGCCCCCGTCCCCGGCCCCTCGCGGGTCGTGGTCGAGTTCAAGGCCCGCGAGGTGGTCCTCAACGCCTCGTTCGGCCACCGGACGAACGAGACGCTGGGACGGGTGCTCTCTGCGCTGCTGGGCCAGCAGTCGGGCTCCAGCGTCGCGATGGAGGTCGACCCGTACCGCATCGAGCTGGAGGTCCCCGGCGGCATCCGGGCGAGCGACGCCATCGACACGCTGGAGACCACCGACCCGGACCACCTCCGGCCGCTGGTCGAGCTCTCGCTGAAGAACGCGGACTCCCTGAAGTTCAAGCTCGCGCAGGTGGCGGCCAAGTTCGGTGCGTTGAAGCGGTACCGCGGCGCTGGCGCCGCGAACTTCGGCCGCGACCGCCTCCTCGCGGCGCTGCAGGACTCGCCGGTCTACGACGAGGCCGTCCGGGAGACCCTCCACGAGGACCTCGCCGTCGGCCGAGCCGCGGACGTCCTCCGGCGACTCCAGGCGGGGGACGACGGGGCTCCGGCGGCCGACGCGAACCACGGGCTCGTTCCCATCGGTATCGAGGTCATCGGCCAGCGGACCCCCATCGGCCTGGGCGGGCGCTCCTCCGGTCGCGAACTGCTCGCGCCGGAGAACGCGGACGCGAGTGTCATCGCGACGGTGAAGGACCGGCTGCAGAACGACCGCGTCATCCTGTTCTGCTGTCACTGCCACGACTGGGACCGGCGCCAGCAGGTCAAGCGGGTCCCCGACCAGCCCGAATGTCCCGACTGTGGCTCGACGCGGGTCGCGGCGCTGAACCCCTGGGCCGACGAGGTCGTCCAGGCCGTCCGCGCGAGTGAGAAGGACGAGGACCAGGAGAAACAGACCGAGCGCGCCTACCGCGCCGCGAGCCTGGTCCAGAGCCACGGCAAGCAGGCGGTCATCGCGCTGGCTGCCCGCGGTGTCGGGCCCCACAACGCCGCGCAGGTCATCAACAAGCTCCGTGAGGACGAGGACGACTTCTACCGGGACATCCTGACCAAGGAGCGTCAGTACGCCCGGACGAAGTCGTTCTGGGACTGAACCGACGCGGGAGCGATGTTCGTAGGGTTTCGGGTTTACGCTCCGGATAAAATGGAGATGGTCGGTACTGGTCTCGAACCACGTCCCGCTGGATAAAGATGATGCTCGTTCAGCCGTTGCCGCTCCGCTGGGCCGCGTGAACTCTCTGCACACCGGGAAACCGCTTAACTGGCCCGCGGCCACGCTACAGACCATGTCGGACCCGTTCGGTCGCGCGGTCCGCGACCACCACGAGGGGACCCGCGAGTCGGCACTCCTCCAGCGGGACGGTCCAGAGACGCTCGAGCATCCCATCGAGGCGTTCTATTTCGACGACTTCGCCCCCGAGGAGGACCCGTGGCTGACCGACGCCCTCTCCGGGCCGCTGCTCGACCTGGGCTGTGGGGCCGGCCGCCACGCCCTGGCGTTCCAGGAGCAGTTCGAGACCATCGCGACCGACGTCGACGATGACCTGGTCGCCGTGGTGAGCGACCGCGGCGTCGAGGACGCCCGGGTCGTCGACATGTTCGCCCTCCGGGACTCGTTCGAGCGCGACCGGTTCGGGAGCGCGCTCACCATCGGCACGCAGGTCGGCCTCGCCGGTTCGATGGCCGGTCTGCGACTGTTCCTCGACGATCTGGCGTTCGTGACTACCCCGGACGCGACGGCGGTGCTCGACAGTTACGACCCCGCGAACGTCGACCCGGACGGGCTGCTCGGCTACCGGTCGCGGCCGGGACGCGGACTGGCCCACCGCGTCTTCCACTTCGAGTACGAGGGCACCGTCGGCCCGACGCTCCTGTTCCTCCTGTTCGGACCCGACCGGCTCCGGGACGCGACCGTGGGAACCGGCTGGCGACTGGACGACGTGGACCGAGGCGATGACGGTGTCCACTACCGGGCACGGCTTGAGCGACGCTGAAATCCAAGACGGGTCACGCAGCAACCCTCCCATGCGCTGACGAGTCGCCGCTGGACCACCGAGCCGGGCGGGGGGGACGCCACTCCTCGTCCGGGTCCGCCAGCGCGGTACCACGGTCCGGCGTCCGGGAGCGGTATCGCCTGCTCGCTCACCCCTGCAGCGACGGCTCCACCGCCTCCAGCGCTTGCTCGAAGTGAGCCCGCGTGATGCGGACCTCGTCGGCGCGTTCGGTCGCCGCCTCCGGCCCCAGGTCGGCCGCGAACTCGCGGATGGCCCGCATCGACGCCTCCCGGACCAGTGCCTCCAGATCCGCGCCGGAGGGGTTGTCCTCCAGCCCGTCGAGTTCGGTCAGCAGTTGCGAGACGACGCGCTCGGTCACCTCCTGCTGGCCGGCCCCCCGGGCCCCGGCGACGGCGTCGATCTCGTCGAAGAAGAGGATCGACGGTGCGGACTGTCGCGCGCGGTCGAACACCTCGCGGACGGCGCGTTCGGACTCGCCGACGTAGCGGTCCAGCAGCTCCGGACCGTCGACGGCGATGAAGTTGACCTCGGACTCGCCGGCCAGCGCCCGCGCCAGCAGTGTCTTGCCCGTCCCGGGCGGGCCGTGCAGGAGGACGCCGCTGGGCGGGTCCGTCCGGGTCGCCTCGAACAGCGCGCCGTACTGGAGCGGCCACTCGACGGCCTCCTGCAGCGTCCGCTTTGCCCCGTCCAGCCCGCCCACGTCGTCGAAGGTCGCGTCGGGCGCTTCGGCGACGTACTCGCGCATCGCGCTCGGCTCGACGGCGCTCAACGCGGTCTCGAAGTCGGTCCTCGTGACCGTGAGCGGGTCGCGGTCCGCGCGGTCCCGTAGCGCCACCATCCCGGCCTCCTTCACGAGCGACGCGAGGTCCGCGCCGACGAAGCCGTGCGTGCGCTCGGCGTACGCGTCGAGATCCACGTCCTCGGCCAGCCGGACGCCCCGGGTGTGGACATCCAGTATCTCCCGGCGACCCGCTGCCCGCGGCGCGCCGATCTCGATCTCGCGGTCGAAGCGCCCGCCCCGCCGGAGTGCCGGGTCGATGCTGTCGACACGGTTGGTCGCGCCGATGACGACCACCTCGCCGCGGCCGTCCAGCCCGTCCATCAGGGTCAGTAGCTGCGCGACCAGTCGGTTCTCCATGTCCGCCTCCTCGTCGCGCGCGCCGGCGATGGAGTCGATCTCGTCGATGAAGACGACCGCGGGGGCGCTCGTCTCGGCCCGGTCGAAGGTCTCGCGGAGCCGCTCCTCGCTGTCGCCCTTGTACTTCGAGACGACCTCCGGGCCGGAGATGGTCTCGAAGTGGGCATCGACCTCGCTCGCGACTGCCTTCGCGATGAGCGTCTTGCCCGTCCCCGGCGGCCCGTGCAGCAGCACGCCCTTCGGCGGGTCGATGCCGAGCTGGCGGAACAGCTCCGGCTCGGAGAGCGGCAGCTCGATCATCTCCCGGACGAGGTCCAGCTCCTCGTCCAGCCCACCGATGTCCTCGTAGGTGACGTTCAGTTGCGCGCCGGCATCGCCCTCCGCCGGGCTCCCGGTCTCGACAGTCGTCGCGCCCTCGTCGCCGACTGTCCCTCCGGCAGAGGGGGTGCCCGACCCCCCCGAGCTGTCGGTCCGAGCGGCACCATCGCCCGCGTCCCGGTCGGGATGCGAGATGACCCGAACGTCGGTCCGCCCGGTCACCCGGACCGTCCCGTCGGGGTCGGTCGCGCGGATGGTCGCCCGCGCCCCGAGTCGTTCGAGCCGGACCGTCTCGCCCGCCCGCAGGGGCCGGTCCAGCAGGTCCCGCCGCACCGCCTCCAGCGTCGCCTCGTCCAGCTCCACGGGGACGTCCAGCGCGATTTCGGTCGCGTCGGCCACCGATACCGGCCGCACCGCCACCTCGTCGCCGATGGTGATGCCCGCGTTCGCGCGGGTGTCGGCGTCGATGCGGATGCCGTCCACGTCACCGCCGGGCCACACCTTCGCGACCGTGGGACGCTCGCCCTCCACGACGACCGTGTCGCCGCTGAGGACCCCCAACTGCCGGCGGGCGTGCTCGGGAAGCCGGGCCACGCCCCGCCCGGCGTCGCGCTTCTCGGCCCCCTGGACGACGAGCCGCACGCCCCGGTCGCCCTCATCGCTCATACCGGTAGGAAGGGCCGGCCGACGGATTACCGTTGTGGGGCCACTGGCTGCGGGAGCCCGGCGAATCGGGGGTGGAGCCTGCCCACCGGCGATACAACTCCCCAGGCAGTGTGATATCGACCGAAACCTCGGGATACGTCCATCCTGGCTCCTGTTGTCCGAGAACAACGTGTAGTAGTGTAGTTGAACCGGCGGCGGGCGTTCCTCTACCGCGCGAGCGCGGTTCGACTGGCACGAGGACGCTGCAGGCGGCCGAGGCCACCGAGGGCGTCCGGGACGGCCGGAAGCTCAGTACTTGGGCTCCGCCCCGGTCGTCTCGTAGACGTCGTCCATGATGGCGTCGCGGTCGGCCCGCCAGGCGTCGAACCCCGCGGGTGTGTCGGGGTACCGGTCGTAGTGATCCGTCAGACGGTCGGCGAGCTGTTTGGCCCGGTAGAAGTCGTAGAGCGTGCCCCAGTGGCCGAACGACTTGATCGCGGTCCGGGCCATCAGCCCGAGGCCGACATCGGCCTTCCCGTCGTACAGCTGTTCGGAGAGCTTGTCGGCGGGGAGCGAGGCCAAAAGCGCCATCAGCTCGTCGAGGTCGTAGGCGGTGGTGAAGATGTTGTACACGTCGAGCGCAGCGTAGCGCCCGCCGAAGTGGTCCATCACGCGCTCGTTGTACGACCAGAGGACGTCCTCGGAGACGTCCCCCCGTTCGAGCGCGTCGATGGCGGCGTCGCCGGCGTAGGTGCCGGCGTAGGCGGCGCCCGCGATGCCGCCGCCGGTGGTGGGGTTGACGTGGGCCGCGGCGTCGCCGACGGACATGAAGCCCGGCGCGGTGGCCGAGTCGTACGGTCGCCGGGTCGGGAGCGCGGCCCCGAGCTTGTCCTTGACCTCGGCGTTCTCGAACTCCGGCCGGGTCTGCATGTCGTCGCGGAGGTCGCCGACGAGCTTCATCGGCTCCTCGTTCATCTGGAAGCCGAGCCCGGCGTTGATCTCCGTCTCGGTGCGCGGGAAGTACCAGAGGTAGCCGGCCGCGCGCTTGGTCGGCTTGAAGACGAGCGCGTCGTGGTAGTCGACCGGCTCGTCGACCTCGATGATCTCCCGGTAGGCGGAGGCGAACTGCGAGAACTGGACGTTCGTGTCGAAGGTGGCGTCGCCGAGGTCGGCCTCGTCCTGGAGGATGGAGAGGGAGCCGGCGCCGTCGATGACGATGTCGGCGTCGTAGTGGGCCGGGTCACCCTTCCGGATGCCGCTGATGCCCGTGACGCGGCCGTCCTCGTCCTGGATGACGGTCTGGATGACGGTGTCGTAGTGGAAGTCGACGCCGGCGGACTCGGCCCCCTCGATGAGGAGTTCGCCGAACAGCTTGCGGTCGATGACCGCCAGCTCGCCGGGGACGGGGATGTCCAGCACGGCGTCCTCGGCGGGGATCTCGAACTGGCCGTGGTCGACCACCGTGTTCGTCAGCGCGGGTTCGAGCCTGGACTTGGAGATGACCTCGGGGAACTTATCGGCCCCTTTCAGCGCGTCGCCACAGGCGATATGACCCGCCTCCTCGACGGTCTTGCGCTCGACGATGGTCACGTCGTAGCCGGCCTCGGCGATCGTCGCCGCCGCGTAGCAGCCCGCCGTCCCGGCGCCGACGACCGCGACATCGACCTCGTGCGTATGCCGGGTCCCCGACGCCGTCCCGGCATCGTCGGTACTCATACCATCTGCTCGTCCCCGGACCGGCAAAACTCTTTATTACCGACCCGGTCGCCGTCGGCCCCGAGGCCGCCGCGTTCGACAAGAGTTTTGGTCACTGTTGGCGAACCCATCATTATGACCGAGTACACCGTCGAGTTCGTCGGGACGGGCGAGACCATCACCTGTTCCGACAAGGAGACCATCCTGAAACGGTGCATCGAGGCGGGGATCGCCCAGGAGTACTCCTGCCGCGTCGGCATGTGCCCCGAGGAGGAGGCCGAGGACTACGCGCTCACCTGCATGGCCCGGCCACTGTCGGACCTGCGGCTGGAGCGCGGGAAATACCCGCCGAGCATCGAGAACGACATCCAGCAGATGGGCGGCGAGGCGACGGCCGACGACTGACGCTGCGGGTGCGGCGGTCAGCCGGTGACGAGCGTCGACAGCACCCGCGACTCGGCCTTGCGGAGGTGTTCGTCGACGGTGGAGGGGGCGCAGCCGAGGTCGTCGGCGATGTCCTCGTGTGTGGCACACCGCGGGATCTCGTAGTAGCCCAGATCGACGGCGGTCCGGAACACCTCCAGCTGGCGGTCGGTGAGCGTCGAGAGCATGTCGCCGCGCTCGGGGGTGTACTCCCCGACCTGTTCGACGGTGACCTGTATCGTATCGGGGACCCGGTCCAGCGCCTGCCGGAGCATCTCGTGGGTGCCGACGAGCCGCGTCCGCAGGGCGCCTCGGTCCGTGAACTCGAGGGGCGTATCGATCATCAGCGCGTAGCGCTGGGCGAGCGCCATCAACGAGCCCGCCGGCTCCCCCGGTGGGACGTGGACGTAGCAGTGGAACCGCTCGCCCCGGACGTTCATGATGTCGTAGGCGAGCACCTCCTCCGACCCCTCCAGCGCCGGTGAGAGGTCCTCCGGGTCGCCGTGCAGGCGGTACAGCATCACGCCGGTCCCGTCCCCGAGCGCGTTGACGTGCATCAGCGCCTCGCGCGTGACGTCCGGGACGCTGGCGATGACCTCGTCGACGGGGTGGATGGTCCCACCCTCAGGTGTCAGTGTGAAGT
>UEZS01000013.1_pt1 | contig 11265 bp, 9 predicted proteins | sample 1903651 | NCBI WGS metagenome assembly UEZS01 (sample SAMEA4776352, study PRJEB27445) | saltern metagenome | biome: Hypersaline environment; feature: solar saltern; material: Pellet | place: Spain | collected 2014-08 | depth 0 m | reverse complement strand
CCTCCGTATCGCACTCTGTCGCCAGTTCATCCAGTTCCTCACCACGCGCGCCGGCCATGCCGATACGCTCGGCGAATCGCGGGACGTGCTTCTTCGGAACGCGAAGCGTTCGTGAGTCGTCCTGCCGGCCGAGCGTGCTGTAGACACCCACTCGGCTCAGGAGCAGCGCGACACCGGCGGTGAGGCGGTCACTGGTCGAACTCGATCGGACGGAGTTCGTGCCGACGTTCCCGTCACCGCTGAAGTAACCACGCAGGAGTCCGGTGACGAACCCCTCTGATGCACCGAACGCGAAGCCAGGGACGACCTTCTCGCCGTCATCCATGCAGGCCGACCGGAGGAAGTCCGCGAGGATGGTTCCGTTAACACGGATGTCGTACCCCGTGGCGAACCCGCTCTCGTTCTCGTACTCGTTCACAGAGAGGTCGAAGCGCTCGGCGAACGAACGGATACGATCTTGGAACTCGGAGTCGACGTTGGAGACGGAGACGTAATACTCCGTCAGCGGCCCCTCGGCGAGCCACGCACCGACGAAGAAGCCGGTCCCTGCGTCGAGTGGGAACGACTCCGGGAGTCCGACGGAGCTCCCGACCGGATACGCGGTCCGCTCGTTTAGTTCGTCAGCGTCCAGCGCTGGTTGTCGAGGTCCGCTACGACGGGGAGCCAGTCGCCCTCATCGAGTTCCTCGCCCGCGACAGGGACAACCTCGTTCTCGCGCCGTGTAACGAACGAGTGTGCCTTGGTCGCTCGAATCGAGCGGCCGGATTCCAGTTCGAACCGAAGCAGTTCGTCGGGCGTCTCGTGCCGACTCACCTCTTCGACAGTCTTCCAGTGGACCTGCTCGTCGCTCCCGAGGCTCGGGACCTCGATTCCCTCGGGAGCCAGCGCGACCTCGTGGTCGTCCGTTATCCGTGACTCACGGGACTCGACCAGCGAGTCGACGAACGGGCCGATCTCGACGATATCAGTCTCGCCATCCCGACGGACGACGATCTCCTCGTCGGCAGGGATCGACATCTGGGTCCCGGGCTCCCCGATGGACTGCGCCGAGACCGTGCCGACGGGGTCCAGCGGGTCGACACGCGTCTCGAGGTAGCGCGACTCCACCGCGCGGGCGATCTCGTCGGCCTTCTCGACCGGGACGTCGCGCCCGTCGATGGACTCGTACACCTCGTTCTTGAGTCGGCGCGGCAGCTCCGTGTCCTCGACGACCGCCTCGACGTCGTCGCTCACGTCGAACTCAGTCATCGGACTCGACCTCCGTGCCGACGCCGGCAGTGCGGCCGGTCTTCCAGGAGTCCTGGTGCTCCGAGATGTTCGTCTCGACGGCCTCGCGCGAGAGGAACTCCGCCTTCTCGCTCTCGTCGGCGAACTCCTCGTCGAGCACGCGCTCGGTGATGGCCTCCACGTCGATGTCGTTGTCCGCGTCCGAGGAGACCTCCACCGGCGAGGTGCTGTCCTCGCCGAACTCGAACTGGACGATGTTGTCCGAGGTGTCCCGGACAGTGCCGTCGTACTGTGTCTCCAGCTCCGACAGCGCGTTGATCAGCCGGCGCTGGAGGTAGCCGGACTTTGACGTCCGGACGGCGGTGTCGACCAGACCCTCGCGGCCGCCCATCGCGTGGAAGAAGAACTCACGCGGGGTCAGCCCGCTCCGGTAGGAGTTCTCCACGAAGCCGTGGGCGTCCGCCGAGAGGTCGTCGGGCAGGTAGTGGCTGAGCGTGCGGCCCTCGTAGCCGCGGTTGATGCGCTCGCCACGGACCGCCTGCTGGCCGACGCAGCCGGCCATCTGGGTCAGGTTCAGCATCGACCCACGCGCACCGGAGCGGGCCATGATGACTGCCGGGTTGTCGTCCTGGAAGTACTCCTCGGCGATGTCGCCGGCGGAGTCACGCGCCTGTCCCAGTGTCTGCATGATCTTCATCTCCAGGGTCTCGTCGACGGTCCGCCCCGGCAGCGACTCCAGCTCGCCGGCGTCGTACGTCGAGATGAGCTCTTGGACGCGCTCCTCGGCGTTCTCGACGGCCTCGTCGATCTGGGCCTCCGCTTCGGGCTCGATGGACTCGTCGTCGATGGCGATGGAGAACCCGAAGTGCATGATCGAGCGCATCGCCAGCGTCGCCACCTCGTTGACGAACTGGCGGGCGCGGGTGTTCGAGTGGAGCTTGCAGATGGTGTCGACGATCTCGCCGCCGAACGCCCCGACGGCGTCCTCGTCGATGGTCCCCTCGGTGAGCTGCCCGTCCTCGATGAGCACGGTGTCGCCGGCAGAGGAGGTGAACTCCAGCTCCAGTCCGTCGGGCAGGAGCTCGGAGAACACCGTCCGGCCGGTCCAGTACGGTTCGCCGTCGGCCCCGCCGTCTGCCTGAGATGTCTTCGACAGCTCTCCGTCGGGCGCCGGGAGCTCGTCGATGGCGGTCGCCCGGAGCAGGTCAAGCGCCTGCGTCTCGTTGAACCGGGGGTTCTCGTGGGTGAGCAGGTAGGTCCCCGAGATGTGGTCCTGGATGGCGCCGATGATGTTCTCGCCGAACCGCGGGCTGAGGATCTGCTCCTGGACCCGCATCAGGACGCGGGCCTCCGCACGCGCCTCCTCGTTCTGCAGCGCGTGCATGTTCATCTCGTCGCCGTCGAAGTCGGCGTTGTACGGCGGGCAGACCGTCGTGTTCAGGCGGAACGTCTTGTACGGCATCACGACCACCTCGTGGGCCATGATGGACATCCGGTGGAGCGAGGGCTGCCGGTTGAAGATGACGATGTCACCGTCGATGAGGTGTCGCGCGACCTCCCAGCCGGGCTCGACCTTCTCGGCGAGCTCCTCGCAGTTCTTCTCGGTCACCTTCAGCCGCCGCCCGTCCGGCCGCCGGACGTAGTTGGCGCCGGGGTGGCCCTCCGGCCCGTTCGCGACGTAGCGACGGGCGTCGTCCAGGTTCCGCTCGTTGACGTTCATCGTCTGGGTCATCTCGCTGGCGACCCGCTCTGGCACCCCGACCTCGTTCAGGCTGAGGGTGGGGTCCGGCGAGATGACGGTCCGGGCGGAGAAGTTGACACGCTTGCCGGACAGCGAGCCACGGAACCGACCCTCCTTCCCCTTCAACCGCTGGGAGAGGGTCTTCAGCGGCCGGCCCGAGCGGTGTCGCGCGGGCGGCGTCCCCGAGATCTCGTTGTCCATGAACGTCGTCACGTGGTACTGGAGCAGCTCCCAGAGGTCCTCGATGATGAGCTGGGGCGCACCCGCCTCGCGGTTCTCCATGAACCGCTGGTTGATGCGAATGATGTCGACCAGCTTGTGTGTGAGGTCGTCCTCGGAGCGCTGGCCGTTGTCCAGCGTGATCGAGGGACGCGCGGTGACCGGCGGGACCGGTAGCACCGTCAGGATGATCCACTCCGGCCGGGACTTCGCGGGGTCGATACCCAGCGTCTCGATGTCCTCGTCCGGGATGTCCTCGAACCAGTCCCGGATGTCGCTGGCCATCAGCTTGTTCATGTCCTCCTCGGTGAGGTCGATGTCCAGCGCCGTCTCGATCCGCTTGCGCATGTCCTCCTTCGGGCGGAACTCGCCCGAGAGGATCTCGTTGATGCGGGAAACCTCGATGCCGGTCTCCTCGGAGAGGTCCTGGGGCGGCATCGGCTCGCGCTCGGTCGACTCGGGGTCCTCGTCCATCTGGGGGACCGGACGGCCCTCCATCGCGGCCGCGACCATCTCGGAGTACTCCGAGTGCAGCACGTCCTGCACCTCGTAGTAGGTGGTGGGCTTCTCGTGCTGGATGTCGAACTGCTCCTCGCCGCAGTGGGGGCAGCGGTCCTGCTTCCGGGCCTGCCGGATAGCGGACTTCGTGACATCGTTGAGGTCCTCGCCGAGCTGGCGGGTCCGTTCCAGCTGCGAGCGGAACTCACTGGCCTCGTCCTCCGTCAGACAGAGCCGGGAGCATTCCCGGCACGTGCCACGGAGCAGCCGCCGGATGAGCTTGGAGAACCCGACGTGGATGACCGGCGCCGCGAGCTCGATGTGACCGAAGTGGCCGTTACACGAGCCGCTGTGCTTACCACACGTCTTGCACTCCAGCCCGGGGTCGATGACCCCCAGCCGGGGGTCCATCAGCCCCATGTCGATGGGGAAGCCGTCGTCGTCGTACGTGTCGGCCGTGATGACCTTCGTGGCCGACATCTCACGGTACTCCTCGGGGTTCATCAGTCCGAAGCTGAGCGACCCGATCTCCTTGGGGGATTGGTCCGTTGACATAGTGGATTAGACCGCGTCCGCCAGTTCGACGCGCGGGGCGATGCCGAGCGCCTTCATCTCGTCCAGGAGGAGCTTGAACGCGTAGCTCATCTCCACCTCGTGGACGTCCGTCTCCTCGCCGCAGTTGGGACAGTAGACACGCCGCTGCTCCACGTTCTCGACCGCCGTCATCCCACACTGGGCGCAGACGTGGATCTGCTCCCGGTCGGACTCGTCGAGGAGCCGCTCCTTGAGCGTGAGCGCCGCACCGTGCCCGATGAGCACGTCGCGCTCCATCTCCCCGACACGCAGGCCGCCCTCGCGGGCTCGGCCCTCCGTGGGCTGCCGCGTGAGCACCTGCACCGGCCCGCGCGAGCGGGCGTGGATCTTGTTCGAGACCATGTGGTAGAGCTTCTGGTAGAAGATGGTCCCGACGAAGATCTCGGCCTCGATACGCTCGCCGGTGACCCCCGAGTACATGACCTCCTTGCCGGAGTCACGGAAGCCGCGCTCGATGAGCGCCTCCCGGAGCTCGTCCTCGTCCTCGCCGGTGAAGGCGGTCCCGTCGACGCGCCGGCCCTCCAGCGAGCCGACCTTGCCGCCCAGCATCTCCAGCACGTGGCCCACCGTCATCCGGGACGGGAGCGCGTGCGGGTTCATGATGAGGTCCGGCACCACGCCCTCCTGGGTGAACGGCATGTCCTCCTGGGGGGCGATATGGCCGACGACGCCCTTCTGGCCGTGCCTGGAGGCGAACTTGTCGCCCATCTCCGGGATGCGCTCGTCGCGCACCGAGACCTTCGAGAGCTTGGAGCCGTCCTCGCCCTCCATCAGCGTCACCGTGTCGACGACGCCGCTCTCGCCAGAGCGCATCGTCACGCTCGTCTCGCGGCGCTTCTGCGGGCTCAGCCCGCCCATGTCGTCGGGTTCCTCGAGGAACCGGGGCGGCGAGGTCTTGCCCAGCAGGACGTCGTTCTCGCCGACCTGCGTCTCGGGGTTGACGAGGCCGTCCTCGTCGAGGTGCGTGTACGCGTCCTCGCCGCGGGCGCCACGGACCTCGTCGTCGGGGATCTCGAAGCGGTCCTCCTGGCCGCCCGGATAGCGGCGCTCCTCGCCCTCGTAGGTCCGGAAGAAGTGCGAGCGGGCCAGCGCCCGGTCGACACTCCCCTGGTTCAGCACCAGCGCGTCCTCGATGTTGAACCCCTCGTAGGACATGACGGCGACGACGAAGTTCTGCGCGGCCGGCCGCTCGTCGTAGCCGATCTGCTCGGTCGTCTGGGTCTTCACCATCGAGAGCTGCGGGTAGTGCAGCAGGTGCTGGCGCGTGTCCGGCCGGATACGGTAGTTCGCGCTCGGCAGCCCCAGCGACTGCTTGATCATCCCCGACCCCATCGTGATGCGGGGGGACGCATTGTGCTCGGGGTAGGGGATCATCCCGGCGCCGATACCGAAGATGAGCTGCGGGTCGATCTCCAGATGGGTCGTCGCGAGTTCGGGCTGGTCCGAGTCGTACTCGATGTCGTCCTCGTCGACGGCGACGTAGATGTCCTCCTCCTCTTCGGCGTCGATGAACTCGACGTAGCCCCGCTCGACGAGCTCCTCGAACTCCAGCTCGCCGCTCTTGACGGCCTCGACCTCCTCGTCACTGATGAGGGGCTCGCCCTCCTCGACGACCAGCAGCGGGCGCCGGGCCCGGCCGGCGTCCGCGTTGACGATGACCTCGTTGGTGCGCCCCTTGACCGAGACGTTGACCATGTCACTCACTTCGCCGCGCCGTCGGGCCTCGCGGATGTTGTCCGCGAGCGCACGGGGCTCGGGGTGCGTTCCCACCAGACTGCCGTTCACGTAGACCTTTGCTTCGCGTCCCTTGCTCATGTCGTGTCGTGTGTGTACCGTGTGTGCTGTCGCCCGGTGCCGCGCGTGCCCTCAGTCATCCGCCGGCTGGGTGCCGGGCGTCTCCACACCCGGGATGCCCTCGACGCCCATCGTCGCGAGCTCGCGTTTCAGCTCGATCTCGTCGTCGACGTTCTGGGAGAGCTCCATCGCCTGGGCGAAGTTCTTCACCAGCCCGCAGTTCGGTCCCTCCGGCGTCTCGGAGGGGCAGATGCGACCCCACTGGGTCGCGTGCAGGTCACGCGCCTCGAAGTGGGGCTGACTGCGCGAGAGCGGCGAGCGGAGCCGGCGCAGGTGGCTCAGCACGCCCATGTAGTCCGTCCGGTCGACCAGCTGGCTCACGCCGGAGCGGCCGCCGACCCAGTTCCCCGTCGCGATGGGGTGTTCGAGCCGCTCGGTCAGGACGTCCGACCGGACGACCGTCGAGACCGAGAGGTTCCGGTTGCGCATGTTGGCCCGTTCGAGCTGGTACTTCACGTCGCGTGCCAGCTTGTTCAGGGCCGTCCGGAACAGGTCCTTCATCAGGTCGCCGCTGACCTTCAGGCGCTTGTTGGCGTAGTGGTCCTTGTCGTCGGAGTCGCGCCGCCCGAGCGCGAGCTCGAAACACGCCTCCGCCATCCGGCAGAGGTAGTAGGACTTGTTGATGCGGACCTCCTCCTCGTCGACGCCCTCCTCGTGGAGATGGGGCAGGAGGTAGCGGTCGATGACGTAGTTGGCGCGCTTGAGCTGGTAGTTCTTCCCCTGACCGGAGGCGACGCGCTTGCCCAGCTTCTCGATGGCCTGCTCGGTCGTCTCGACCTCCGCGGCCTCTAAGTTCTCCAGCATGAACTTCACGACCTCCGGGTCGTCGCTGACCCGGTGGACGATCTCCTCGTCGGACTCGAGCCCGAGCGCGCGGACGAGGGTGACGAAGTTGATCGAGCCGGAGACGGAGGGGAAGCTCACCTCGAGCAGTCCCTCGCGGTTCCGCTCGCAGAGCACCAGCGCCCGGTAGCCCCGACGCTGGCTGAACGTCTTGGCGACCTGGATCTCGTCGCCGTACTTGGAGTCGTACTCCGCGAGGATCTTGTTGGGGGCGAGGTCCTCGCTGGTCATCAGCACGCGCTCGGAGCCGTTGACGATGAAGTAGCCGCCGGGGTCGGCGGGGTCCTCGCCGATCTCGATCAGCTCCTCGTGGCTGAACTCGTTGATGTTGCAGTTGTTGGAGCCGATCATGATCGGCATCCGGCCGACCTTCGTCTCGGACTGGTCGACGATGTACTCCTCCTCCTCCTCGCCCCCGCGGACGATTGTCATCTCCATGAACACCGGCGCGGAGTAGGTGATGTTCCGCAGACGGGCCTCCTGCGGGTAGAGCAGCTCCTCGGAGCCGTCGGCCTCACGGACACGCGGCGTCGTGATGCGGACGTTGCCGAGGTCGACGCGGACGGGCTCCTGGCCCTCCTTGTCGCCGATGTCCGTGTCGATGGTCTCCTTCTCGTCGACCACCTGCTGCATCCCGTTGTCGAGGAAGGCGTTGAACGAGCGGAAATGGTGCTCGGCCAGCCGCTCGCGGGAGAAGTACTCTCTGGATATCTCTCGGCGGTCTTCCCTGTTCATTCTACCACCAGTCGGTAGACGACGGCCCGGTCCGTCGTCCGGGAGTCGCGGGTCACTTTCACCACGTCGCCGACCTCGGCGCCGTCCGGGATGGCGGGGTCGAGACGCTTGATCTTCGGCAGATCGGTGCGGTCGATGTCGTACTCGCCGAGCACCTCCTCGAGGACCTCTTCGTCGAGGATCTCGTGCTCGGGAACGAGTTCGTGGTCGGTTACGTCTACCATGGGTGGGCGGGTGAGAACACGGTCACGAGATACTACAGCCATTTACTGTCGGAGCGATAATAAGCGTTGTTGAATGCGACGGCTACCGCTACGCGAACCCGGCGACGGCCCCGTCGGCCAGCCGCCGGTTACCCCCGAAGGGGCAGCGTATGCCCGCACTGACGGGCGACGGTATCAAAAACGTGGCGACGGGGCGGAGCGGTATCGCAACACAGTGCGTCGCGGCTTGGAAAGCCTTAAGAACAAAAGCGGGCTACGGTAGAGCGAGGCCCGGATGGTGTAGTGGCCCATCATACAACCCTGTCACGGTTGTGACGCGGGTTCAAATCCCGCTCCGGGCGTTTCTCCGGACGACACGACCGCCGAGTAGCAACACCAACACCCCACGGTTGACGGCGATGGCCCACTCCGCGGCCACAGATATAATATTCCCCAGTCTGTACGCTCGGCTGGTGATGACTAACAACATCCGGTGCTGTGGTCGGACCGGAGACGGGGGGCGCCGATGACCACGGAGGAGTCCCGGACGGTGCTCGTGGTCGACGACGAGCCGGATCTCGCGGACCTGTACGCCGCATGGCTCGGCGAACGCTACGAGACCCGCGTCGCCTACGGTGGCGCCGAGGCGCTGGACCAGTTCGACGAGGACGTCGATATCGCCCTCATCGACCGGTTGATGCCGGAGATGTCCGGTGACGAGGTACTGACCCACGTTCGGGAGGCGGGGACCGGCTGTCAGGTCGCGATGGTGACCGCGGTCGAGCCGGACTTCGACATCATCGAGATGGGGTTCGACGACTACCTCGTCAAGCCCATCCTGCGCGACGAGCTGCTGGAGGCGGTCGGCGACCTCGTCGCGCGGGCCGACTACGACAGCCAGTTGCGCGACCTCTACGCCCTGGTCTCGAAGCGAGCCGCCCTCGTCACCCAGAAGAGTGAGGAGGAACTCGCGAACAGCGAGGAGTACCAGGAGCTCGAGGACCGCATCGAGGCGCTCCAGACCGACCTCGACCGGACCGCGATGGAGATGGAGGGCGACGACTTCGAGGTCGCCTTCCGGAACCTCTCCGAGGATTGACCCGCTATCCGCCGTCGCCGCTCACGACCGTGTTCTCCAGACGCCCGATGCCCTCCACCTCGAGCGCCACCGTCTGGCCGTCCTCGAGGAACTGCCCCAGTTCGAGACCGCAGCCCTCGCCGACCGTCCCGGAGCCGAGGACGTCGCCCGGGCGGAGCGGCTCGCTGTCGGAGACGTGCGCGACGATGTCCGCGAACGAGTGGTGCATCTCGCCGGGTGTCCCCTCCGACCAGACCTCCCCGTCGACCTCGGCGGTCATCGTGGCCTCGCTCGGCTCGAACGCGTCGGCGGTCACCAGGTAGGGTCCGAGCGCGTTCGCGAAGTCCTTCCCCTTCGCGGGGCCGAGGTTCGCGTCCATCTCCTCGCCCTGTGTGTCCCGGGCCGAGAAGTCGTTGTACACGGTATAGCCGGCGATGTACTCCCCGGCCGCGTCGGCGTCGACGTCGGTCCCGCGCTTGCCGATGACCGCCGCCAGCTCCAGCTCGTAGTCCCAGAGGCCCGAGTAGTCCGGCCACGTCACAGTGTCGCCCGGTCCGACCACGGTGTCCGGGTTCCCCTTGTAGCAGACCGGGATATCGAACCAGACCTCCGGGGGCTCACCCAGCGTGTTGCGGACGTGCTCCTCGTAGGCCATGAAGTCCCGGACGGTGTTGGGCCGGGGCAGTGGTGCCCGCTCGTCACGTCGACCAGCGACCCCGGGTCGGCCGCGTCCCGGGACTCGTCCCGCACGCAGAGCCGTCGCTCGCGGCCGACCGGTGTCTCGACCGCGACCGTGGCGAGCCTCATGCCGGAACACCCCCGTCGGTCGCGAGCCCATCACCACCGTCGGAGCGGTGCTCCGACGAGGACCGCTCTGCATGCTCACCACCGCCGGGTAGCGTCCCGGGCTCGAACATCGCGACCGGCCGGACCCAGCCGGCCGAGGCCCCCTCGATGGAGACGGGGAAGCAGACCACGGGCACGTCCGTCCGCCGGGGGAGCCGGTCGAGGTCCGCCATCTTCTCGATCTGGCAGTACGGGACCTCGCGGCCGGCGAAATGCGCGGGCCACAGCTCCCCCTCGTCCGCCGAGTCGACGAACCGCTCGCCCATCTCGGCGAACGGCTTGTCGAAGCCGTACGCGTCCGTCCCGATGACCCGGACCCCCTGCTCGACGAGGTGTGCTGTCGCTTCGGCACCCATCCCCGGGAACCGCTGGAGGTACTCGGCGCTACCCCACAGCTCGTCGGCGCCGGTCTGGAGGAAGACGAGTTCGCCCGGGCGCAGCTCGTGGTCCAGCGCGTCGAGCCGACTGTCGATGTCGTCGGGGGTTATCTCGGCGCCGGGGGCCATGTCGCGCACGTCGAGGACGACCGCGTTCCCGCGACACCACTCGAGCGGCACCTCGTCGATCGTCATCGCGGGGTCACCGTCGGACTCGGGGCCGTAGTGCCACGGCGCGTCCAGATGCGTCCCGGTGTGCGGGATGGCGTGAACCTCCTCCCAGGCGAGGCCCTCCTCGTCGGGGAAGTCCTCGGCAGCGACGTCGTGGCCCAGCCCCTGCAGGTTCTCGGAGAGGAGCTGGGCGCCGTCGGCGTGGTCGAAGTACTCCACCTCGGGGGGCCAGGGCTCGCTGGCCGCCCCCGGTTCGAGCCCGATGCTCAGGTCGACGAGTTCCGCGTCCGCGAACGAGAGCATATCGGGGACGGGAGCGGGCGGACCGTATAGGTTGGCCCGGTAGCGACCGATCAGAGCGCGCCGGCGGCAAGCGCCCCCATCCACACGGCGACCAACGCCCCGAGGAGGTTCACCGTCGCGTTCAGTACCGCCCGCCGGGCGCGCCCGGATTCGGCCAGTCGCACCGTCTCGTAGGCGAAGGTGGAGAACGTCGTGAACGCGCCACAGAAGCCCGTCCCGACCAGCAGCAGCAGGTCGTCGCCGACGGGGACGGCGACGAGGGCGCCCAGCAGGAACGAGCCGAGCACGTTCACCGCGAGCGTGTCGCGGGTCCCCGTCTCGACGCGCTCGCCGAGCAGGTGCCGGGCCAGCGCGCCGGCGACGCCGCCCAACCCCACGAGCAGCGCCGGCTTCACGCCATCACCCGGACGACGACCTGCCCGAGACCGATGGCGACGAAGCCGAGGGCGTAGGTGAGGGCGACGTAGACGGCGGCGAGTGCCGGTGTCGGCGCGCCCGTACCGATGGCCGGCAGCCCCACGAGGCCGGCCGTCCCGACGGCGAACGTCGAGTACGTGGTGAACGACGCGCAGAAGC
>UEZS01000024.1_pt1 | contig 11365 bp, 10 predicted proteins | sample 1903651 | NCBI WGS metagenome assembly UEZS01 (sample SAMEA4776352, study PRJEB27445) | saltern metagenome | biome: Hypersaline environment; feature: solar saltern; material: Pellet | place: Spain | collected 2014-08 | depth 0 m | reverse complement strand
CTTGTACGCCTCCAGGGTCCGTTCTACGTCCTCGGCGGTGTGACCCCAGGAGACGAAGTTGCACTCGTACTGGTTCTGCGAGACCAGCACCCCCTCCTCGCGCATCCGCGGACGGAAGATCCGGGCGTAGCGGTCCGTCGCGGCGCGGGTCGTGTCGGTGCCGCGCTTCGGACAGGCGTCGTAGCGGTCGCAGGAGGGGTCCTGCCGGCAGCCGTTCGCGCAGCACTCGCTCTGTGGCGAGCCATCGGCGCGCGTGAAGACGAGCTTGAACATCGAGTCGAGCCCGGTGACGGTGTAGCCGGGTGCCTGGTCGGCGACCACCTCGGTCAGGCCCTCGCGGAGCTGGCGTCCGAGGTCGTTCACGTGGTCGTGGACGCCCTCCTCGGCACAGAAGCGCAGCGTCTCCAGCCCCGCGGCCATCGTCACCGGATGCCCGGAGAAGGTGCCGGCCTGGAACACGTCGCCCGAGGGTGCGAACTGCTCGATGTACTCGGTCTTGCCGCCGATGGCGCCGACCGGGTAGCCGCCGCCGATGATCTTCCCGAAGGTCGAGATGTCGGGGTCGACGCCGTACTTCCCCTGGGCGCACTGGGGGCCGCCGACGCGAAAGCCCGTGATGACCTCGTCCCAGACCAGCAGGGCGCCGTGCTCGTCACAGAGGTCTGCGACGGCCTCGTGGTAGCCCGCCTCGGGCGTGACGATACCCATGTTGGCCTGCACCGGCTCGATGAGGACGCCCGCGATGTCGTCGCCGTGGGCCTCGAAGACCTCGTGCATCGCCGTCTCGTCGTTGAACGGGACGGGGAGCGTGTGCTTTGCGAACGACTGGGGGATGCCCGACGTGGAGGGGCGCGGATGGTCGACGTCGCCCTCGACGAGGGTGGACTCCTGGGCGCCGTGGTAGCCGCCCTGCATCACGACGATTTTGTTGCGCTCCGTGACCGCGCGGGCGAGCCGCACCGCCGACACCGTGGCCTCGGTGCCGCTGTTGACGAAGCGGAGCATCTCCACCGACGGGACGTGCCGGCAGACGAACTCCGCGTGCTCGACCTCCACCTCGGTCGGCATCCCGTACATCGGGCCCTCGCTGGCGTGTGACTGGATCGCCGCCCGGACGGAGTCGGGCATGTCGTGCCCCATCAGCATCGGGCCCAGCCCCATCACCCAGTCGACCAGCCGGTTCCCGTCGGTGTCGACGACGTGGCCGCCGTCCCCGCGCTCGATGAACGTGGGGTACGGCTGGGGGGCGGCTCGCACCGCGCTGTTCACACCGCCCGGCAGCACGGACAGCGCACGGTCGTACAGGTCCCGGGAGCGCTCGCGGTTCATACACGTCCCTTGCGCCGGGGGGCGAAAGTAGCTTGCTCACCGGCCGCGAGTCGCCCCCGGGCGCCGGGACACCGTGGGAAACACATCCGCTATACTTTCGGGCATTTTTCGGCACGATTGTAGTCTGTAGTCGAATCTGGCTGCCGGTGTTGCCAGTAATCCCAGATACTATATGCCATCCGCCCACAGAGGCGAATGCGACGCGGGAAAGACGAAACCGACGACGGAGGCGATCCGATACACAGGACCGAACCACATCCCACGGCGGTGTCGTATCGAAATCGGTTCGACGCCGGGCGAACCACGGCTGGTGCCATGCGTCGTGCGTCGTATGGCCGTTCCTTCGTATCACGACCCGGCCGGCCGGCCGCTCCACCACGGCCGGCCCCGTTCCTGCAGCCGGCCGGCGGGCACTCCCGCCGGCCGGCATAGCCACTTTCGACCGCGAGCGACGCGACCGCGTCGTGGCCATCGATGGGCGCCTCGCTGGTCGGGGCCATGTCGATGAGTCCCGATGAGTGGAGCCGCGGCCGGGGGGTTCGCGGCTGTCGGTGGTGTGGGGAGAACCAACCGCGGCGGTCGGGCGGGAGAGTGGGACCCCCTGGACGTGTCGGTAGTGGGCCGTCGCGCCGTTCAGACGGCCTCGGTGCCGGTCTTGCCGGTGCGGATCTGGTAGGCCCCCTCGACGGGGAGGATGAAGACCTTGCCGTCGCCGGGGTCGCCCGTGTTGGCGGCCTCGGCGATGGCCTCGGCCACCTCCTCGGCGGGGACGTCAGCGACGACACACTCGACCTTCACCTTCTGGTGGAGGTCGACGGTGTACTCCTCGCCGCGCCACTGGCCCTTCTTGGCGGGCTGGCTCCCGCGGCCGGAGACGTTCGTCACCGTGATCGAGGGCGCGCCGACCGCCGCGAGGGCGCGCTTGACGTCGCCGAGCTTGTCCGGCCGTATGAACCCCATGACGAGCTTGATGCCACCCCTCTCGGAGGCGCCGCCGTCGGGTCGCAGGATGCCCTCCTCCTCGACGAAGCCGCCGTCCGTGGCAGCGTCGGGGCGGCCGAACTCGGGGTACGTGTCGACCCCGTGCTCGGAGACGTCCAGCCCCTCCAGCTCGTGCTGGCGGGAGACGCGGGCCTCGCCGATGGCCTTCAGGCCGCCGAACACGGCGGCCGTCGCGGCGACCGTCCACGCCGTGATGACGACCACGAGCAGGACCTGGCCGACCAGCGCGTCGGCGAAGAACGAGGCGTTGAAGCCGTTCGCCCAGGTGTCGGTCGCGATGAACGGGTACAGCAGCGCGCCGAGCAGACCGGCGCTCCCGTGGACCGGGAAGACCGCACAGACGTCGTCGATCTGGAGCCGCTTCTCGACGAACTCGAAGACGATGGGTAGCTGCGCGCCGGCCAGCAGGCCGGCCGCGAGCGCGCCCACCCAGAGGATATTGTCGGCGGTCGAGGTGATACCGACCAGGCCGGCGAGCATCCCGTTGGCAACGTACAGCGTGTCGACCTTGCCGGTCTTGTACAGCGAGGCCGCGCCGGCGCCGATGGCCCCGGCGGCCATCCCCAGCGTGGTCGTCAGTGCGACCCGGCCGACGTAGTCGAACGCGCCGAGCTGGAGCACGCCGCCGTCGTCAAGCGCGAACACGGAGGCGGCGGTGCCGACATTGAAGCCGTACCAGCCGAAGGCGAGGATGAGCGTCCCGAGCACCGCGAACGTCAGCGAGTGGCCGGGGATGACGTTGACGCTCCCGTCCTCGCTGTAGCGGTCGATGCGCGGGCCGAGGAGCCAGGCCGCGGTGAGGCCGGCGACGCCGCCCATCCCGTGGACGATGACGCCGCCCGCGAAGTCCTGGAAGCCGAACTGGTCGAGGAAGCCCCCGGCCCAGGTAAATCCGACAACCACCGGGTAGATGACCGCGGCCAGCAGGATGGTGTACGAGACGTACGCGCGGAGTTTCGCGCGACCCGCGACGGCCCCGGAGACGATCGTCGCCGCCGTCATCGCGAAGACGGCGCCGAACAGCCAGCTCACCCAGTCCGCGGAACCGGCGCTCCAGATCGCGAATAGATCGCTCACAGCGTAGTCGCCGCCGCCGGTCAGCCCGCCGACCAGCGAGGAGATCCCGGCGCCGAGCAGGAAGAAGGCGATGACCCCGATGCTCCAGGTGAGCATGTTCTTCGTGAGCTGGTTGGCGACGTTCTTCGACCGGACCTGGCCGGCCTCCAGCATCGCGAAGCCCGCGTGCATGAAGAAGATGAGGAAGGTCACCGTCAACACCCACAGCAGGTTGACCCCCTCGACGAGCGTGCTCAGGTCCACGCCGGACTGGAGCACGCCCATCATGAACTACCCACCTCAGACGCCGACCGCGCGTCCAGATTCCGAATCGATTCTGCAACGTTCATGTTGTATCTCACGCCCGTCGCTCAGGAGACACTACTACATAAGCGTTCGAGTCAACAATGTCCACTTACTTCCGCGTATGTAGACGAACGTCAGATATATCGTAGAATGATATCGATATAAGGTTGTAATCCGTCCAGTAACTCGGGACTCATCGGGCGCTTCCTCGACACGCGTCGGTCAGAGAACCCACCGTTCGAGCGGTATTCGGCTCGCGCGCACCACGTCCGTCCAGTGCGCGGTGCGGGGGCGGCAGGACAGCCGTCCCTGCGGGCGGCAGCGGTCACGGGGGGCGCGTCGCTACTGCGTTGGCAGTCCGAAGAAAGGGGGCCGGTCAGTCCTCGTCCGCGACCGCGTTGAGCGGTCCCCGCTCGGCCACGGCCCGCCGAGTGAGCGCCACCCGGTGTGTGCGGACGCGGGGGTCGCTGGCGAGCCGCGAGACGCTCCGTTGGAGGGCCGCGACGGATGGGAACCGACAGACGGCGGTGACATCGAACCGGTCACTGGTCCGGTACACCGCGACGCCAGGGCCGTCACGGAGGTCGTCGGCGACCGACCGGGCGTTGCCGTGCCGGGCGTCGATCCGGAGGACCGCGGTTCGGAGCCCGAGCGCGTCGTAATCGACCAGGGGCACGTACCGCTCGACAGCGTCTGTCGCCTCCAGCGCCGCCAGGCGGTCGGCGGTCGCTCGGTCGACGGCGGTGACGGTCGCGCGGTCGTGCGGCCCCGGACGGCTCGTATCGACGGCCGGGGCCGATTCCGCGTCCCCCTCCTCTGCCGGGTCGTCGTCGACCCGGGTGGGCGACGTCCGGCCGGCGTCGGCGCCCTCGTCGCCGTCCCCGGGGCCGGTGTCGGCCACGCCTACACCGCGTCCGGTCCCGTCGTCCCGGTGCGGATCTGGTAGGCCTCCTCGACGGGGGTGATGAACACCTTGCCGTCGCCGGGGTCGCCGGTCTTGGCGGCCTCGACGATGGCCTCGGCCACCTCCTCGGCGGGGACGTCGGCGACGTAGCACTCGACTTTCACCTTGGAGTGCAGGTCGACGGTGTACTCCTCGCCGCGCCACTGGCCCTTCTTGGCGGGCTGGCTCCCGCGGCCGGAGACGTTCGTCACCGTGATCGAGGGCGCACCCACGTCGACCAGGCCGGTCTTGACCTCGCCGAGCTTGTCCGGGCGGATGAACGCCGTCACCAGTTTCACCTCGCGGTCGTCGGATTCGTCACTCATTGTCAGTCACCTCGCTCGTGTCGGCTGTCGTCTCGTTCGTCGCCACGGTGCCACCGTCGGGGCGGAGCTCCGACGGGTCGTCGTCCTCGACGACACCGCCGTCGGGCTCCACGGTCGGGCTGCCGCTCCCGTCAGCGACCGCGCGCTCGGCGCCGCCGTCGTCCGTGAACTCGGGGTAGGCGTGCATGCCGTGCTCGGAGGGGTCCAGGCCCTCGGCCTCGGCCGCGTCCGAGACCCGAAGCCCGATGACCGCGTCGACCACGAGCAGCGTGACCATCGTCCCGAGGACGGTGAACGTCCCGATGAACGCGGAGCCGGCCACCTGCATGATCAGCTGGTTGACCGAGAAGCCGGCCACGTCGAAGAACGGGATGAGCATGGTCCCGATGAAGCCGGCCGAACCGTGGACCGCGAAGACGCCACAGACGTCGTCGACCTTCAGCGAGTCCACGACCCATCGGTAGACGAACGGGGTCTGGATGCCGCCGATGATGCCGATGACCAGCGCGCCCCACCAGGAGACGTGGACGCAGGCACCGGTGATGGCGACCAGCCCGGCGAGGAGGCCGTTGGCGCCGAACAGCGGGTCCGGCTTCCCCTCCCAGAGGGTCGTCGTCAGCGACGAGAACACCATGCCCGCGCCCATCGCGAGGGTGGTGTTCAGCGCGACGCGACCGAGCAGGGCACTGTTGAACGAACCGTCGGCCGTCAGGACCGTCGCCTGGGTCCCGACGTTGAACCCGTACCAGCCGAAGGCGAGGATGAGCGTCCCGATGACCGCGAACAGGACGCTATGCCCGGGGATGGGCTGTGCGTCGCCGTTCGAGTCGAACCGGCCCTTGCGCGGGCCGACCATGTACGCCGCCGTCAGGCCGGCGATGCCGCCCATCGCGTGGACGACGGTCGCGCCGGCGAAGTCCTTGTAGCCGACGCCGAGCGCCTGGCCGAGGTAGCCCGTCGACGAGAGCAGGCCGGTCCCGCCCCAGGTCGACCCGGAGACGACCGGGTAGAGCACCGCGACCAGGACGAACGCGTAGGCCACGTACGCGCCGAACTTCATCCGCTCGGCGATGGCCCCGGAGACGATCGTCGCCGCCGTCATCGCGAAGACGGCGCCGAACAGCCAGCCGATCCACGCCGTCGGGTCGTTGATGTGGGCGAACGCGCTCGAGACGGAGAGCGCCTCACCGGGCGAACCGAGCATCCCCGCCATCGCGGAGACGCCCGCGCCGACGATGAAGAACACGAGCACCCCCATCGACCAGTCGGTCATGTTCTTCATCACGACGTTGCCCGCGTTCTTGGCGCGGACCTGTCCCGCCTCCAGCAGCGCGAAGCCGGGCTGCATGAAGAAGATCAGGAAGGTCACCATCAGCACCCACACCGCGTTGATGCTGTCCGCGATGGCCGTGACGTCTCCCTGCAGCGCGACGACGTCCAGCATCGCCGAGAGTATCCCGAACATCAGTTAGTTACCTCGCAATCGGTCACCGATTCGTCAGCCTTTCTCCAGTATTTCCACGTCATCGTGTTTCTCTGCGCACTCGTATCTGGTGCTCTTTCAGTACATAAGGATTGGCTTGACACTCTCTGAATATCCGGGCCATAAGAGGACGCGCGTCGAAAATTGGGCAGAATATTATGGATATAATGACGCCGTTCGTCGGGTAATCCGGCTATCCGTCCGGCCACAACCGGACGTTCGTGAACCGGTGATATGCGGGGTTGTCGGTGTGGGACACCGCACGCGCACCGTTCGGTCGGAAATCCCTGCCGCAACCGGCCGTTCGGTCAGAGCCGGTCGGCGAGGTCCTCCGCGAAGTATGTGGCGACGAGGTCAGCGCCGGCCCGTTTGATGGAGAGCAGCGACTCGTGGGCGACCGCCTCCAGGTCGAGCCAGCCGCGGTCGGCGGCGGCGTGCAGCATCGCGTACTCGCCGCTGACGTTGTACGCCGCGACCGGGTGGTCGAACTCGCGGCGGATGTCCGCGACGACGTCCAGATAGGGGAGCGCCGGCTTCACCAGCAGCACGTCGGCGCCCTCGGCGGCGTCGCGGGCGACCTCGCGACGTGCCTCGCGGGCGTTGGCCGGGTCCATCTGGTAGTGGCGCCGGTCACCGAAGGCGGGCGCCCCGTTGGCCGCGTCGCGGAACGGTCCGTAGAACGCCGACTCGTATTTGGCGGCGTACCGCCGAAACCGACGCCTACGTCATCGCCGACTGCTGTCTCTGCGAGTACACGGACCACGGCCACTGCGGGCTGCTGGAGGACGCCGTCCGTGGCGTCCGCTCGGGAGCCCCCGGCGTCCTTCGACTCGGGGATACCGAACAGCATGACCGCCTCGACACCGGTCTCCAGTATCTCGCGCACGCGAGGAACCGCCTCCGCCACCGGCACCCGCTCGTGGCCCGGCATCGAGGGGATGGGCTGGCGCTCCTCGGTCGTCGCGTCGACGAAGACGGGCGCGACGAGGTCGCTCGCCCGGACGTCGGTCTCGCTGACGAGGTCGCGGACCCCGTCGGCGCGGAGGCGTCGGGGCCCGGGTGTCGTGGGGGCGTCGTGGCCGCTCATGAGTACCGGTTGGCGGCTGAGAAGTAAGGCGGTGTCGTCTCGGCCGGGGTCACTCCTCGACGGCGGCCAGGTACTCCCCCTGGACGGCGACGACGGCACTGGAGTCGGCGCAGTCGGCGTACCGGCGGAGCGGCTCCTCGTTCAGTTCGAGGAAGGTGTGCCCCCAGGAGAAGTGCGAGAGCAGGGCCTCGGCCCGCTCGCGGCGGCCGAGGATGCAGAGGGCGCCGGCGAAGGCCTCGGCGGTGTTCAACTGGAACGGCGTCCCGTAGTTGACCGGGTTGGCCGCGACGAGGAAGGGGAGCGCCCGGTGGGGGCCGTCGAGCCGGAACGCCTCGCGCTCGGCGGTCTCCCAGGAGCAGTCCAGCGCGACGAGTCGGCCGGGGTCGGGGGCCTCCCCGGCGGGTTCACCGCCCGCGGCATCGGCCGGCGAGAGCGCCTGCTCGGCGTGCGGGTCGAGCACGACACCCCGCGGGGTCGCCCGCGCGGAGTCGTGGAGCGTCACCTCGTCGAACCGCGCGAGCCGACGGGCCGTGCACTTCTCGGGGTCGTCGTCGCCCTCGTAGCGGACGTGCAGTTCCACATCCCCCGTTTCGTGTCGAGCGGCAAAAGCGGCACCGTCGGCCGCGCCCCCGGAGCGGCGGGGGCTGCGGGCGGGAACCCCGCGAAAACGGGCGGAACGGTTCTCGAAATCCTTTTACGCGCCTCGCAACCACTGGTGAACAACGAACCATGGATATCGATATCATCGAGGAGGAGGCGAACCCGATGTTGCATCGGACCGACGTGCGGTTCCGGATCGTCCACGAGGAGGCGAGCCCGTCCCGGCTCTCCGTGCGCGACTCGCTCGCAGCCAAGCTGAACAAGGACGCCGACGAGGTCGTCGTCCACAAGCTCGACACCAAGTTCGGGATGCGCAAGACCGTCGGCTACGCGAAGGTCTACGACAGCCCGGGCGAGGCCGCCGAGATCGAGCAGGACTACATGCTCGACCGGAACAAGATCGGCGCCGACGCGGAGGAGGAGGCGGAGGAGGCCTGAGATGCGCTCGGAGTACTACGACGACGACGGCGGCCACGCAAAGGAGCAGTGCCCCCGCTGTGGGGACGCGTTCCTGGCCGACCACGACGACCGCCAGCACTGCGGTCGCTGCTCGTACACCGAGTGGAAGTAACGCGGCTCCGAACCACCAGTTCTCCGCCGGCGTGTACCCGTGACGGGAGCAACCCGACGCTCCTAAGCCGCCCGGCACCCTCGGCCCGATAGCCAATGCGCGTGCTCGGCATCGAGGGGACGGCGTGGGCCGCCAGCGCGGCGCTGCACGACACCGAGACGAACGGGACCGTCATCGAGACGGACGCGTATCTCCCCGACAGCGGCGGCATCCACCCCCGCGAGGCCGCCGAGCACATGCGCGAGACGGTTCCCGAGGTGGTCGCGAGCGTCCTCGACCACGCTCGCGAGACCCGGGACGGCGAGGGGGTCCCCATCGACGCCGTCGCGTTCTCCCGGGGGCCCGGGCTGGGCCCGTGTCTCCGCGTCGTCGGCTCCGCGGCCCGGGCGCTGGCAGGGACGCTGGACGTCCCGCTGGTCGGGGTCAACCATATGGTAGCACACCTGGAGATCGGCCGCCACCGCTCCGGGTTCACCGACCCCATCTGCCTGAACGCCAGCGGCGCGAACGCGCACGTCCTGGGCTACCGGAACGGGCGCTACCGCGTGCTCGGCGAGACGCTGGACACGGGCGTCGGCAACGCCATCGACAAGTTCACCCGCCATCTGGGCTGGTCGCACCCGGGCGGGCCGAAGGTCGAGGAACGCGCGAGAACGGGCGCCTACACGGAGTTGCCGTACGTGGTGAAGGGGATGGACTTCTCCTTTTCCGGCATCATGTCCGCCGCGAAGGAAGCGGTCGACGACGGCGAACCCGTCGAGGACGTCTGTTTCTCGCTACAGGAGCACGTGTTCGCGATGCTCACCGAGGTCGCCGAGCGGGCGCTCTCGCTGACCGGCACCGACGAGCTGGTGCTGGGCGGCGGCGTCGGGCAGAACGACCGGCTCCGCGGGATGCTCGACGGGATGTGCGAGGCCCGCGGCGCCGACTTCTTCGCCCCGGAACCGCGCTTCCTCCGGGACAACGCCGGGATGATCGCCGTCCTCGGCGCGAAGATGGCGGCCGCGGGCGACACGCTCGCCATCGCGGACTCGGCCGTCGACCCGGAGTTCCGACCGGACGAGGTGGCGGTGACGTGGCGCGGCGGGGCGACCGACGGGAGCACCCCGAGCGATGGCGAGTTCGACGAACGCCAGGGCGCCGAGGCGGTCGTCTCGCTCGACCCCGGGGCCGGCCGGGTGACCAAGCGCCGGCTGTCGAAGGGCTATCGCCACCCCGACCTGGACGAGCGACTACGGGCCAGCCGGACCCGGAGCGAGGCCCGGCTCACCCGCGACGCCCGGGTCGCGGGCGTCCCGACACCGCTCGTACTGGACGTCGACCCCGTCGAGGCCACGCTCCGCTTCCAGTACGTCGGGGCGCATGATCTCCGAGCGGACGTGACCGAACCCCGGGTCCGGGACGTGGCCGCTCATCTCGCGCGCTGTCACGCCGCCGGGCTGGTCCACGGCGACCCGACGACCCGGAACGTCCGGGTGGCCGAGGGCGACGACGACCGGACCTACCTCATCGACTTCGGGCTGGGCTACTACACGGACACCCCGGAGGACTTCGCGATGGACCTGCACGTCCTCGGGCAGGCGCTCGACGGGACCGCCGACGACGCCGACAGCCTCCGCGAGACCGTCGTCGACGCGTACCGCGGGACCGCGGCCGGGACGTCGCTGGACGCCGGGGCCGTCCTCGGGCAGTTGGGGGCCATCGAGGGGCGCGGCCGCTACCAGTGAGCGCGCCGTGTCGTGTGCCACCGTCAGGGGTGACTGGCGGTCCAACGTCGAACGGGATGTGCGGGGCCGACAGTGACCGTCGATGCCCCCCGGCGACCGTCCCGGCGACGGCGGTGCCGAGCTGGCTCCCGCTCGCGCTCGCGGCGACCGTGGTGGTCGTGCTGGCCGCGGGCGTGGCGCGGTGACGTCGGGGTGTCGCCCGCCGACCGGGCGGCTGACCACCGCCGGATTCCGGCCGCACGAACCCACCAGAAACCCCTTTACGCGGCCCGACGTAGGCGCTCGCATGGCAGACATGCCCAAGTCCGGCGAACTGTTCGGCATCCCGTACAACTTCGACCGGCCGTCGCTGGGCCGGATGCTCTCCTCGTACTGGCAGCCCGACGAGGGGATGCTCGTGGAGAAGCCGTTCGGCATCGGCTACACGCTCAACCTCGCCAACTGGCGCTCCTGGATCGTCCTGGCGGTCGCCGGCGGGCTGTTCTACCTCGAATCCGGCGACGAGGACGCCGTCGAGGACACCGACGAGCCGGTCGAGGTCGTCGTCGACGACTGAGCCGCCGACCCCGGGCAGACCGCGGTGCCGCGAGCGCCGTTCCGATGATATCGCGTCGCTTCTCGTCGTATCGCCTCTGTTTCGACCCGCAGAGTCGAATACGGTATCTCACGCCGATACTGACTCACTATCTCCGGAGTCGGACGGATATCCCGGCCAGCCCCCTCGACCGATGCCGACGGAGTGAAGCGACCGCCGGGCCGACCGCCTCGTATGTTCGAGCCGACCGGCTCGCTGGTGGCGCCGCTGCGGATACTGCTCGCGCTCCCGGCGGCCGTCCTGGCGACGCTGGCGATGGACCTCGTGATGGCCCGGGTGCCGGAGGGGCGGGCACTCACCCTCGTCCCGGCGGCCGTGCTCACCGAGCGGACGGTCGACG
>UEZS01000012.1_pt1 | contig 11388 bp, 7 predicted proteins | sample 1903651 | NCBI WGS metagenome assembly UEZS01 (sample SAMEA4776352, study PRJEB27445) | saltern metagenome | biome: Hypersaline environment; feature: solar saltern; material: Pellet | place: Spain | collected 2014-08 | depth 0 m | reverse complement strand
CTGTTAGGCGTTTCGGCCGCCGCGCTTCCCGAACCCGTCCGGCTCGTCGGGGGGCGCCCACCCGATCCCCGCGAACTGTTCCCGTGCCACGTAGCATAACAGCTACCGGCAATGAGCGGGTGAATGTTGTTAAGTCTACCGTCGGTGGGTCGCAGGGCCGTCGAACGCGGGGGACGGCCCGGTACCGCGACAGCCCCGGCGTGTCGCCAGCTGGTCGTCGGGTCCCCGACTCAGAGTTCGTCGTACCGCGCCTCCAGGTCGAGCATCGGCGCGCGGTAGTCGCGGTCGAGTTCGACGCCGTACTCGCGCTGCTCGCGTTCCGAGAGGCGCCACGGTCGGTGGGCGTACTCCGCGGGGAGCCCGTCCAACTCGGGCAGCCAGTGGGTCACGTACTCGGCGCCGGGGTCGTACCGTTCGGCCTGCCCGAGCACGTTGAAGTAGTTGTCCCGGGAGTCGTTGCCGACGCCGGCCTGGTACGCCCAGTTCCCCCAGTTCGAGGCGACGTCGTAGTCGACCAGCCGCGCCTGGAAGTACCCCGCCCCCATCCGCCAGTCGACAGCCAGCGCGTCGGCCAGGAAGGAGGCGACGTTCTGCCGCCCCCGGTTGGACATGTAGCCCGTCCGGTTCAGCTCGCGCATGTTGGCGTCGACGAAGGGGATGCCCGTCTCGCCGGCCGCCCATCGCTCGAACGCCTCGCGGGCTTCCGGCCCGGACCGCCACTCCTTCTCCACGTCGCGGATGCCGTTGGGGTCGAAGAAGTCGGCTCCGTGCTTCACGAACTGGAACTGGAAGAAGTCCCGCCAGAGCAACTCGAACACGAGCCAGTAGGTGTCCTGGTTGGAGACCCGCTCGTCCTCGTACCGGCCGACCTCGGCGTGGACGTACCGCGGCGAGAGGCAGCCGTGGGCCAGCCACGCCGAGAACTTCGAGGAGTAGTCCGCCCCGAGCAGGCCGTTCCGGGTCTCCTTGTACTCCCGGAGGTGGTCGCCCTCCCAGACGTACGCGTCCAGCCGGTCCATCGCGGCCGACTCGCCCCCATCGAACGCGAGCACGCCGCGGTCGTCGACCGTCGCCGCGTCGGGGTCGTGCCCCAGCTCCGCGAGCGTCGGCACCGACTCGCCGGCATCCCCGAACTCCGGCGTCGGCACCGCCTCGGGCGCCGGAACCGGGTCCCGGACGGACGCCTCGCGCTCGACCTCGTCCTTCACGAGCAGGTCCCCGCCCCGCTCGCGCAGCGACTCCCGGAGGTCGACTACCGCCTCCCGGCGGAAGCGCCCCCACTGGACACCCCGCTTCGACAACCCGAACATCCCCTCGCCGGCGTGTTCCCGCTCGTCGAACACGTAGACGGGAACGACGGTATCGGCAGCCTCGACGGCCGCCGCCAGCGTTTCGTTATCGTGTACCCGCAGGTCGTCGCGGAACCAGACCACGGCTGTCTCGGACATGAGAACGTAGTCGAACGGTAGGGCGCGGGGCCCCTGAACCCACGGTCCCCGGCAGAGCGGACGCGAATCATCGGGAAATACGGGGTCTTCGGCTCGAGCGGACGCTTCCGAACGGTAATATCCCTGGTCTCTCGGATACGTTCGAACCGCTCATCCGAACACCTCGACCGTCCGCGTCCGCGGGCCGTCGCACTCGACCAGCAGGACCGACTCCCAGGTCCCCGTCTCGAGCGCGCCCTCACGAACGGGGAGCGTCTCGGATCCGCCACAGAGCAGTGCTCGCAGGTGCGAATCCGCGTTACCGTCGAGTTCGTCGTGGTGCCACCCCTCGTCGGGGACGACGTCCGCGAGGACCGTCTCGATGTCGCCCATGAGCCGCGGTTCGGCCTCGTTCACCACCACGGCCGCGGTGGTGTGACGGCTGCGGACGGTCACCGCTCCGTCGGCATCGTCGGGAAGGGCGTCACCGACGCGACCAGTGATGTCGATGGCCTGGAGCCGCTCGTCCGTGCTGACCGTTAGCTGTTCGCGCATACGCGTGGCCACGGACTGGTGGTTGAAACCCGCTCCGGCCCCCGCTACTCGTTGCGGAACCGCTGGAAGAGGATGCGGTCCTGCTGGGTGTAGACGTGGTAGGTGGCCGACAGCATCAGGATGACGAAGAAGACGGTCGCCGTGACCGTCACGCCCAGCGCCTCGACGCCGGGGACGCCAAGCAGGACGGCGACGGTGGTGAGCGACCCCAGCAGTCCCAGCCCGAAGTAGAACTCCCCCCACGAGAGCCCGTAGCGCGGGACGACCTCCAGGTAGACCTCCACCTCGCGGACGCGGTCCTGCAGGCAGACCTCCTTCTCCTCGGAGTCGTACGAGACGATGCCGAACGCCTCGAGCTTGGGGAGGTGGGTCTGGTGGAGCGAGACGTAGACGGACTGGCGCTTCCCGCTCGGTGGCGGGTCCTCGCCGGTCTCGAGGGCCGCGATGGTTTCGGAGAGGTCCCGAACGCCGACCCGGCCGTCGGGCTGCTCCTTCAGGTGTTTGATCGCCAGCCGGCGCCGGTCGTTGCGCAGGATGTCGTGGATGTCACTCGGCTCCATCTCCGGGGGTGTGTCGGGACCGGGCTCCGCGTTTACGCCGCTACCCTTGGACACGAGGAGAGGATTGACCGTGCGGGGTCAAGAAGCTGTCCACGACGTCGGACTCGTGGCGGACGCCCCGGCTCACGCCAGCCACTCGTCCGGCTTCGTGTCGTAATCGATGTCCGTGGCGGCGATCCCCTCGACCGCGTCCCAGGGGAGATCCTCGATGGTGAACTCCTCCCCGTCGTACCGCAGGAGCTTGCCCACCTCCTCGGGCTCGGGCTCGCGGTCCCGGCGCCGGGCGACCTCAACGTCGTGCTCGTCGACCTCCTTGACGATGGTCTTGAGATTGACCGGGCGCCCCCAGAGCTGGAACACGCGCTCGAGCGTCTGGCGGGCCTGCTGGATGTCGAGTATCACGCCGTTGTACTGGTGGGCCAACAGGAGCTCGTTCCGGTTCTCGTAGTTGCCGTCCTCGACGGCGACCGTCGGCTTCCCGAAGTTGGTGAACCGGAGCATCAGCTTCTTCTTCACGTCGCGGTAGTCCGCCGACGTGACCCGGTAGTCGCGGGTGGTGTGGGTGTACTCGTAGGTGAAGTAGTCGTTGTCGTCGACGAACTCCTGCGTGAGGAACTCGTCGAGGAAGGTGACGTCGTTGTGGGACTCGCGGATCTCGCGCATCCGGTCCCAGCCTGCGGCCCGGTCGATGTCCGCCACGGCGGCCGCGACGGAGTCGTACCGGTCGGTGTCGAACAGGTAGCGGGCGATGCGCTCCAGCTCCGACTGGGAGATGCGCTTGAGGAACCCACGGAACGCGGGCTTGACGAGCGAGTAGTGCCGCTCGCAGAGCCCCTCGTATGTCAACACCTTCCAGGGGTAGCTCTCGACGTCGATCTCGCCATCGTGGGCGCGTTCGAGCGCCGCGGCGTCCACGCGCGAGTCGTCGGGGTCCAGCTCGTCGAGATGGCCGACCACGTCGACGAGCCACGGCTCCGGTTCGAGCAGGTCCCGGACGTGGTCGAGGTCGACCGTGTCCTCGAAGTTACGCCAGGTGACACCCTCGACGCGCAGGAGCTTCTCGACGACCTCCCGGCGGTTGGTCGTGTTCTCGACGTAGTTCCACAGCTGCAGCCCCAGTTTGTACGGGTTCAGCCCCGGTGACCCGAGCACGGCGGCCATGTGGTCGGCGTACGAGAGGAACTCGTCGTCCGCGGCGAACGCCTCGTCGGTCATCATCTTCGACTCCCAGTAGGCCGCCCACCCCTCGTTCATCACCTTCGTCATCTTCTGGGGGGCGAAGTAGTAGGCCTCCTTCCGGAGGATCTCGAGGACGTCCCGCTGCCACTCGGTCATCTCGACGGCCTTCTCGGCGTCCTCGTCGTAGGCCTTCCCGTGGTTCCGGAGGAAGGCCAGTACGTCCGTCTCCGGCTCGGCCGGGAAGCGGACCTCCTCATCACCCTCCTGGGCGTCGAGCCACTCCTGGTCGAACACCTGGTCGCGGACCTCGTCGGAGAGGTCGAGCTCGTCCAGCTTCTCGTCGACCATCTCGGCCTCGACGTCCTCGCCGTCGCCGCGGGCCTCGGCCGGGACGAACGCCCGGTGCTGGTCGATGTTGTCCTCCAGACAGAGGACGTGGTCGATCCAGGCCTCGACAGCCTCCCGGTCGATATCGGGGTCCTCCATGTACTCCTGGATGGTCTCGGCGTGCCGTTCCAGCATCGCCGCCGCGTCCGGGTTGTTCGCGAACAGGCCGAACCACTCGTTGTTCTTGAAGAAGTCCGAGTGGGCCTCGACGTGCGTGATGACGGCCTTCTGGTCGGCGAGGTCGTTGGACTCCTGCAGGAACGCGTGGGCCGGGTTGTCGTTGTTGACGATCTCGAACGCCTTGCCGCCCATGAACTGGCCCTGCTTCTGCTGGCGGTCGTACTGCATCCCCCAGCGCCAGTGCGGGTACCGCGTCTGGAACCCGCCGTAGGCGATGAGCTCGTTCATGTCGTCGTAGTCGATGATCCAGTAGCTGACCGGGAACGGATCCAGTCCGAACTTCTCGGCCAGGTTGGCCGCCTCCTCGACGGGCTCCTCCAGTCCCTCGGCGATGCGCTGCTGTTCGATGCGGTCCGGGTTCATGCTGTGACCTCCTCCTGTTCAGTGCTGAGGATCTCGTAGATGGCGTCGACCACGTCCTCGGGCGAGGAGACGTAGGCGACGGCGGCGTTCGAGTCGCCACCGAAATGCTCCTCGACCTCCTCGGCGTGGGTCGCGTTGATCGCGTTGCCCGAGGGCTGGGTCTCCACGTAGGCGTGGAGGTTGGCGGGAATCTCCTCCATCATCGGGATGACCCGCTCCTCGGTGTCGTTCGAGGAGTTCTCGCTGTCGCCGGCGGCGAACACGTACCGGTTCCACTCGTTCCACGGATACCGCTCCTCCAACAGCTCCGCGGCGAGCTCGTACGCGCTGGAGATGCGGGTCCCGCCACCGCTCCGGATGCCGAAGAACTCGTCGCGCTCGACCTCCCACGCGTCGGCGTCGTGGGCGATGTAGACGAACTCCGCGTTGTCGTACTTGCCCGTCAGGTACCAGTCCAGCGGCGTGAACGTCCGCTCGACCAGCTCGCGCTTCTGCTCCCGCATCGACCCCGACACGTCGCGGATGTTGACGACGACGACGTTCTTCTCGCGCTCCTCGATGATCTCCGGGTAGCGGTACCGCTCGTCGTCGCGCCGGAACGGGACCTGATCGACACCCTCCCGGCGGATGCGGGTCGCGGTCGACTCGCGGTCGACCTCGGCCTCCATCCCCTCGATGCTGGCCCACCGGTCGCGCTCCGCGGCCGGGATCTCCTCGTATGCGGTCTCGATCCACGCCCGCGAGACGGGAACGTGCTGCTCGCGCGCCCAGTCGAACACCGTCGACGGACCCCACCCGTCGACGCGAAGCGCCTCCTTCAGGTACTCCTCGTCGAAGTCCATCGCGAGCTTCCGCTTCAGCCCCTGCTTGAACAGCCGCTCGAAATCAAGCGTCGATGCCGGGCCCGAACGGGTGATGTCCGTGAAGTCGCCCTCCTTCTCCTCGACGACCTTCTTCCCCTTCGGGTCGAGGTTGAGGCCGAGTTCCTCGTCGAGCTCCTGGGCGAACTCCTCGGGGTCCATCTCGTAGTACTCGTGCTCGCCGGCCTCCTCGCCCGGCTCGCCCTCCTCGTCGCCCTCCTCGCCCGGCTGTGGCTGTGGCTCGCCGACGGGCTGGCCCACGTCCGGCGTATCGCCGTCGCCCTGCCCGACGCCGCCCATGTCACGCTGGTCGTAGGCGAACTCCGGCAGGTCGACGATCTTGATCGGGACCTTCACCTCGTCCGGGAGGGATTGGCCCATGTCGCCGTACTGGATGAACTCCGAGAGGTCCTGCCGCTTCTCTTCACCGACTTCGCGGTATCGTTCGAGGTCGTCCTTCAGTCCCATTGCTGTATCACCTGATCGGTTGTGTGTCGGTCCCGCGAATCGTCCGGTGCATTACGTTGGAATCCCGCCCACGGCGACAGTGTTCCAGCCGACTGGGGCATCCGCGCGAGCGGAGCGAGCGCGGTTCTCCGGCACGAGGGCGCGCAGCGCCCGAGTGCCGGCCCTTTTTGAGGTTGTTTGTCGCGAGTGGTACGCAGGCGCGGCGAAGCCGCGCCGAGGACACCCGAGCGGGAAAGAAGCTCGCTCACTCCCATCGATAGCTCACCTGGCTCATGACGTGTCGACTGGTCATCTCGGCCGAGGCCTCCGAGTAGTCGAACAGCTCCTGCATGTTCCGGATGGTGTCGGCCTTCACCTCGGCGGTCTCGGTCCCCGACGGCGGGTCCGACCACTGGTCGGGGTCGAAGTCCGGGAACGTCCGGCGGACGTCGTCCCAGTCGTGGGTGCCGAGCACCGCCTTGATGACGGGGATCTCCTTGACGTTCACGTCGCCGACGCGGAACTCCTCGTCGCGGTTCCGCCAGGCGTGGCGGTTCAGGGCCGTGACGACCTTGTCGGCGCGGAACTCGGTGACCGCACCACCGGGCTCCGTGCCGTCGTAGTCGTCCTCGTCGAACCGGCCGAGATGCTCGGTCTCGAACACCTTCATCTTCAGCGGGTCCGGCTCCTCGAGCTCGCCGCGGTCGTTCTCTATCTGCTCGTCCTCGACCCAGGCGTAGACGTGCTCGATGTACTCCTCGACGGTTTCCTCCTCGACGCGCTTCTCGCGCATGATGGCCTCCAGCACGTCGTCCTCCTGCTCGGTGAAGACGTGGTTCTTCACGGGGACGAGCCGGTTCTCGAACTCGGTCTTCTCGTTGGGGCCGAAGACGGGCGCGTCGCCCAGCTCCTCGGCCATCCGGTTGAGCAGGTCACGGGGCATCACCACGTCCTCGACGGCGAGTTCGGGGTGATGGCGGTCCCGCTCGGTCTGGAGCAGGTCCGCGATGATGTCGCGGGTGTAGGTGACGGGGATGCCGGTATCGCCGTCCTCGGCCTCGTCGTCGAAGTCGAAGGCCTCCTTCTCCCGGCGCTCGTCACCGTCGCGGAGGTAGCCCCGGTCGAACACGAGCGCCTTGTCCACCAGGTCCAGCCCCGGTGGGACGTCCTCGCCGTCCAGCCGCGTGACGACGGCGTACAGCCCGGCCGCCTCGATGGCGTGCGGGGCGAGCTCCTTCTCCCGGACGACGCCCTGGCCGTCCCGGACCTGCACCCGGACCGGCTGGCGGATCTTCGCGGCGAGCTCGTCGTAGGAGTTGGCCTCCCAGACGCTGGTCTCGCTGGTCAGCTCCCGCCGGATGAGCTCCGCCTCCAGCGACAGGTTCGTCAGGTAGGTGAACTCGTGCTTGTCGAGCCGGCGCTTGAGCGCCTTCAGCGGGTCCGCCCCCGACCGGTCGGCGTGCTGGTTCAGCTGCGCCTCCAGGTCCGGGTTCGAGATGATGACCATCTGCGTGTCGATGTCCATCCCGATGCCCTTGTCCAGCTTCACCGTCCCCTCGTCGGGGACGTTCAGCAGCTTCTGGAGCAGGTCGGCGTGCTGGGCGGCGTCCTCGACGATGGTCAGGAGGCCGTTGCCCTGCGAGAGGACGCCGTCGTAGCTGAACGCCTGCGGGTTCTTCCGGCCCCGCGAGTCCAGTTCGCGGAGCATCCCGGCCATCCAGGAGCCGACGAGCCGCTCCTTGGGCGAGCCGTCGTCCTCGGAGTGGAGCACGCCGATGCCGCTCCCCACGTCCGCGATGTAGTTCTTTACACGCAGATGCTCGGAGTCGGTCACGGCCGAGAACAGGTCCTCGGCGCCCTGGCGGCGGTACTGCTCCTCCAGGTAGTCGTACGCCTCCCGCGAGAACGGGTCCAGCCGGCCCTCCACGCGGACGGGGATGTGGTCCTCGACCCGCGCGTTCAGGTCGGCCAGCAGCTCCTCACGGACGTCCTCGGGGAACACCGTCAGCGGGTGCGCCTGCACCGGCGAGGCGTACCAGTCGTCCTCGTCGGAGACGGGTTCGCCGCCGCCATAGGTCATCCCGCCCGACGAGTCCTCGGCACCGGCGACGTTCCACTCGACGGTGTAGCGGCGGCCCTCCGTGGTCTTGCTGTACTCCCGGAGCCCGTTGATGAGACAGCGTTTCAGTTCGGACTTCCCGGTCGCGGTCGGCCCCTCGAGCCAGACGATCTTCTCGTCCTTCCCGCGGCCGGCGGCGATGGAGCGGAGGTCGTCGACGAAGGCGTTCAGCACCTCCGTGTTGCCCAGGATGGCGTGTTCACCGTCGTTGTGGGGGTCGTCGAAGAAGCGGTAGCGCTGCTTCTCCTCGCCCTCCTCGACGACGGTGCGGGTGCCGGCGGCCTCGATGGCTTGGAGCAGGTATTTCGAGGCATGGCTGGCGGTCGAGGGCTGCTCGAACACCGCCTCGACGTACTCGGACAGTGACATCGGCGGCTCGTAGGTCTCCTCCAGGCTCTCGTCGGCCGCGTCGATGAACGCGGTCGGGTCGCGCCGTCGGGTCCCGCCGTCCGTGCTCGTCCCGTCGTCGCGCTCGGTCGCCCGGTGCTCGTCGGTCATCTCACTCCTCCATCTCCGTCTTGGCGACCTCCGCGCCGGCGAACTCGAGCACCTCGCGGGCCCCGTCCTCGGAGTAGCCCTGGTCGGTCAGGGCCTGGACCCAGGCGTTGCGCTCGTCGTCGTCCATCTCCCCGCTGGAGACCAGCGCGGAGAAGTTGATGTTGTGCTTCTTGTCCTCCCAGAGCTTGCGCTCCAGCGCGCGACGCAACCGGTCGTTGTCCTGTGGGTCGAACGTCTCCCCCTCGCGGGCACGCCGGCTGACCCAGTTGGCGACCTCCTGGCGGAAGTCGTCCTTCCGGTCCTCCGGGATGTCGAGCTTCTCCTCGACGTCGCGGAGGAACTTCTCGTCTGGCTCCTGCTCGCGCCCGGTGATCTCGTCCTCGACGGTGTCGTCGTCGATGTAGGCCATGACGTGGTCCATGTACTTCTCGCCCTGGCGCTGGATCTCGTCGAGGTCGTACGCCAGCGCGTGGCGCACGTCCTCGATGGCGCGCTCCTTGTACTCCTCCCGGACGAGTTCGAGGTAGCGGTAGTACGTCTCGAAGTTCTCCTCCGGGATGGAGCCGTGGTTCTCCAGGTTCTCCTCTAGATGGTTGAACGTCGTGAGCGGCGAGAGGAAGCCGCGGCTCCGGTGCATCGAGTCCATGATGGCCTCGGCGATCTCGTCGCCGATGAACCGCGGCGAGACGCCGTCCATCCCCTCCCCGAGGTCGGTTGCCTCCTCGGCCTCGTCGCGGAGCTTCTTGACGTCGATGTCCTCGCCCTCGTCGATCTCGCCGTTGTAGGCCTTGACCTTCTGGACGACGCTGATCTGGCCGCCGTCGGGCTCGGCGATGCGGGTGAGCACGCCGAACAGGCCCGCCATCTCCAGGGTGTGGGGCTCGACGTGGATGTCCGGCACGTCGGCGTTGTGCAGCATCTTCCGGTAGATCTCGGCCTCCTCGGCGTACTGGAGGACGTACGGGAAGTCGATGCGCTTGGTCCGGTCGTTGAACGCCTCCATCTTCTCGTCGCCCTTCTTGTCCCGGTACTCGGGCATGTTCGTCCGGCCGACGATGACCTGGTCGATGTCGATACGGGGGTTGTTCTTCGGCTTGATCGTCTGCTCCTGAGTGGCGTGGAGGAAGTCGTAGAGGAACTCCCGCTGGAGCTTCAGCAGCTCCTCGCCGGAGAAGATACCGCGGTTCGCGTTGCAGAACGCGCCGCTGTAGTCGAACGCCCGCGGGTCCGACTCCCCGTAGACGGCGATCTTCGAGTAGTTGACGTCGCCCGTCAGCTCCGTCTCGTCCTGGTTCTTCTTGTCCTTGGGCTCGAACGTCTCGATGCCCTGGCGCTTGTTCTCGTCGGCGATGAACCGGATGACCTCGACGTGGTTCGAGAGCACCGTCTGCAGGTCGTCGTTGTACTCCTCCAGCAGCTTGTCCATGTAGAACTCGCTGGCGGGGTCGAGCGCCTGCTCGTTCCGGATGGTGTAGGGGGCGTCGAGCGCGTCGTTCACCCGTTCGAGGACGCGGTCACGCTGCTGCTGTGGCAGCAGCACCAGGGGGTCCTGGTTCATCGGCGACCGGACGACGTCGTCGGCCGGGTCCTGGTCGCGGATGACGTCGCCGAGGTTCGTCCACCGGAAGGTGTACATCCGACCCTCATCGGTGGTCGTGTAGTCCTCGTAGTAGTTGCGCACCTGCCGGTCGAACTCCGACTTCCCGGAGCCGACGGGGCCCAGCAGGAGCTTGATCCGCTTCTCGGGACCCAGCCCGCGGGCGCCCGACTTGACCTTGTTGACGAACTCGTGGATGGACTCGTGGACGGCCCGCCCGTAGAACGTGTTCTCGCCGTCGTTCAGCGGGTCCTCGCTGGCGAGCTGGTACTCGACGACGCCGGCGTCCTCGTCGTACTCGGTGCCGTAGTAGTCGAACATGTCCGCCACCCGCTGGTGGGCGTTGCGCGCGATGTGCGGGGACTCGTACAGCTCCTCGAGGTACCACTCGAAGGAGTGGGTCTCCCGGAGGTCCTCGGGGATGGTGTCACGGTACTCCTGGCTGAGGGCACGGTCCGCCCGGGTGGCCCCCGCTCGCGCGGGCCTGCCGATGAGTGTCCCGTCCGATGAGTGGGCGTACCACCCGTCGCACCGGTGCCGTCGCCGTCGGCAACGCCGCGCGACGCGGCTGGGGTCCGGCGGCCCGATGCCACCGTACTATATGTACTATGAGAGTGCGTCACTCATAAGTTTTGCCGCCTTATGCGCAGGTGGCCGCGGTCGAACCGGGGCGAAACCGCAAGCCAACGGTTCGGTGACATGATTTCACATGGCAATCGTCGGCTCGGACTGATATACTTTCTTACAGCGGCCATCGATGAACCCCGGGACCGCCGCACTCAGGAGGCCGCGTCGCGTACCCGAGGGCGATGCCCGACGACGCCCACGACGACCCGGCGGGCGACCCCGCGGGGGAAGCCGACTCGCCGGCCCGGCCGCTCCCGGACGGCTGGCAGCGCTGGAGCGACGACGACGAGCGGACCGTCCTCGTCTTCCGGCCGGACGTGTTCGACGGGGGGTCGTTCCCGGCCCCCTGCCTGCCGACCATCTACGTCACGCACGGGCGTCGGAACCGCCGGCCGGGCGTCGAGCGCTCGGCCCGACCGGGTGCCTCCTGGGTCGTCACGCTCTACCTCGAACCCGAGGTCGCGGCCCCGGAGGAACTGTACGACAGCCGTCCGGACGCCCTGGCCGGCGCCCACGAACTGGCCGCCCGGTTCGCCCGGGGGGAGGTCGCATACCGGGAGGTCTATCAGGTCCCCCGCGAGTCGTACCT
>UEZS01000015.1_pt1 | contig 12348 bp, 10 predicted proteins | sample 1903651 | NCBI WGS metagenome assembly UEZS01 (sample SAMEA4776352, study PRJEB27445) | saltern metagenome | biome: Hypersaline environment; feature: solar saltern; material: Pellet | place: Spain | collected 2014-08 | depth 0 m | reverse complement strand
GTTAGGAACGCAGGACCCTCCCGTCGCTCCGAGCCCCCACTACGACCGTCACCCGGGCACGCCGAGCCCCAGCTCCAGCAGCAGCGAGACGCCGAGCACGACGAGGCTGGTGACGAACAGCTTGACGTCCCGGCTCACCCGGTCGTCGAACGGGAGCCGCTCCTCGACCGGGAGGGTGTCGTGGATGCGCTCCTCGAAGTCGGCCTCCCCACCCCCCTCGACCGTCACGCGCTTATCCTCCTTGTAGGAGGGTGTGGGCTGGATGCCGAAGCTCCCGATGCCGAACATGAGGACGCCGACGACGAACAGGGCCTGTTTCACGAGCGCGAGTCCGCCGACCAGCAGCGTCGGGACGCCGACCGCGACGGCGACGACCCCCGAAACGGCAGCGACCCAGGCGGCGAAGTCGATGGCCCAGAGGGCCCGGTCACTCGTCATCGCTGCGTCGCTGGAGCACCGTCTCGGGGGGCTCGTACTCGGGGGCGTGACGGTGGCAGTAGCTCTGCTGCCCGGAGTCGGAGACCCCCTGGAGGACCGGACGCTCCCGGTCACAGATGCCGTTGAACTCGTCGAACAGTGCCTCGCGGGCCGCGTCGGGGTTGCCGGCCTTTACCTGCTCGCGGGCGCTCTCGATGGCGTCGGTCACCGCCTCCGGCGCGTCCAGGCCGCCGAACAGGTCCGCAACGGCCTCGTCGATGTCGTCGTACTTCGAGAAGAGGCCCAGCCGGAGCCGCGCCTGGTCGACCAGTCCCAGCTCCTGCCGGGACCGCTCGCGGACGACCTCGCGGAACCGCTCGATGGCGTCCCACACGTCGTCGCTCAGGTCGTCGTACTCCTCCGGATAGATCTTCGCCGGACACCGGGTCGAGAACTGACAGCCGACCGGCGGATCCCGCGGGCTCGGCGGCGTGCCGGGCAGGGTGATGCGCTGGCGGTCGGCCGTCGGGTCCGGCCGCGGGATGGCCGATAGCAGCGACTGCGTGTACGGGTTCGCCGGGCTCTCGAACAGCTCCCCCGTCTCGCCCAGCTCCATGATCTTCCCCAGGTACATCACCGCGACCCGGTCGCAGATGTGCCGGATGACCGAGAGGTCGTGGGCGATGAACAGGTAGGTGAGGTCGAACTCCGCCTGCAGGTCCTCCAGCAGGGTGATGATCTTCGCCTGGACGGAGACGTCCAGGGCGCTGACCGGCTCGTCGAGCACGACGAACTCCGGTTCGAGCGCGAGCGCGCGGGCGATGCCGATGCGCTGTCGCTGGCCGCCGCTGAACTGGTGGGGGTAGCGGTAGTAGTGCTCCTCCTGGAGCCCGACCTCCGACAGCAGCTCCAGTGCCCGCTCGCGACGGTCCTGTTTCGTCTTCCAGCCGTGGGCGCTGAGCGGCTCCATGATGATCTCGCCGATCGTCATCCGGTCGTTGAGGCTGGACTCGGGGTCCTGGAACACCATCTGGGCGTTCCGGCGCCACTGCTTCAGTTCGTCACCCGAGAGGGTCGTGACGTCGCGCCCGTCGAACAGCACCCGGCCCTCGGTGGCGCGCTCGAGCTGGACCAGGGTCCGACCGAGCGTGCTCTTGCCGGAGCCGGACTCCCCGACCAGCCCGAAGGTCTCGCCGCGGCGGATCTCGAAGCTCACGTCGTCGACCGCCTTCACCGGCGGGTCGGCGAACATCCCCTCGCCGCCGTAGTACTTCTTCAGGTTCTCGACACTGACCAGCGTCTCCCGGCCGCCCTCTGTCTGGGTTCGTTCGGTGACCTTGCTCATGGCTCCCCCCCGCTCTCGGCGTGGCCGCGTCGTCGCTCGCCGGCGGCTGCGCGGTGGTGTTCGGCCCGCTCCGCTTCGGTCTCGCCCTCGGGATACAGCAGGCAGGACGCGGTGTGCTCGTCCCCGTCCTCGACGGTCACCGGCTGTGGCGGAATCCGCTCGCAGGCGTCGAACGCCACCGGACACCGCGGCGCGAACCGGCAGTGCTCGGCCGGGGCGTTCGGCGTCGGCACGTCGCCCTCGATGGTCCGGAGCTGCTCGCCCTGCTCCGTCCGGCCGGGAATCGCCTCCAGCAACCCCCGCGTGTACGGGTGTTTCGGGTCCGCGAACAGCTCCTCGACGGGTGCCTGCTCGACGATCTCGCCCGCGTACATCACGTTGACGCGGTCGGCGATCTCGGCGATGACGCCCATGTCGTGGGTGATGAAGATGATCGAGAGGCCGTGCTCGGCCTGGAGGTCGCGCAGCAGTTCGAGGATCTGCGCCTGGATGGTCACGTCGAGCGCCGTCGTCGGCTCGTCGCAGATCAGGAACTCCGGGTCGCAGGCCAGCATCATCGCGATGACCGCCCGCTGGCGCATCCCGCCGGAGAACTCGTGGGGGTACTCGTCGAGCCGGCGAGCCGCGTCCGGGATGGCGACCGCCTCCAGCAGGTCGATGGCCTCCTGGCGGGCCGGTTCGCCGCTCATCCCCCGGTTCACCTCGAGGGCCTCCATGATCTGGTTGCCGACGGTGTAGACGGGGTTGAGCGACTGCTGGGGGTCCTGTGACACCATCCCGATGCCGCTGCCCCGGATCGCCTGGTACTCCTCCGCGGAGAACTCGGTCAGCTCCTGCCCATCGAACCTGATGGAGGAGCCCTCGAGCATCTTCCCGGGGGATTCGATCAGCCCCATGATGGAGCGGGCGGTGACGGACTTGCCCGAGCCGGACTCCCCGACGATACCGACCGTCTCACCGCGTTTGACGTCGAAGTCGATCCCGTCGACGGCGTAGATGGTCTCCTTGTCGGTGTAGAAGACGGTCTGAAGGTTCGACACCGACAGCAGCGGCTCCTCGCCGTTGGCCGCCATGTCGCCGTCGGCGCTCGGGTCCGCATCGGCGTCTGGCGGTGATTGTGAGGCCATCAGCCACCACCCCCGGCGGCGGTGGTCTCGCCGCCCTCACCCGTGTCGCTCTCGGGGTCGATCGCGTCCCTGATGCCGTCACCGAACGCGTTCATCCCGGTCACCAGCAGCACGATCATCGCCCCGGGGATGAACGAGATGTGCCAGGACGGCCCGGACACGAGCCCCTGTCCCAGCGACACCGCGCGGCCCCACGCCGGGGTCGGCGGGCTGATTCCGAGCCCGTTGCCCAGGAACGACAGCGCGGAGAGGCTGATGATGATGCCGCCGGCGGACATGGAGGCGTAGATGAGCAGGTAGCCCATGATGTAGGGGAACATATGCTTGCGCATGATGATCGAGGGCTGCTGGCCGAAGCTCTTGGCGGCGTCGACCCAGGCCTCCTGCGCGACCTGGAGCGCGGGTCCACGCACCGCCCGCCAGAGGAACGGCCAGATCGTCAACCCGAACACCACCGCCAACAGGAATCCGCCGTCCAAGATGTTCCCCAGCCAGGTGTTGGCGAACACCGCGCTCACCATGATTAGCAACAGTAACCGTGGCACCGAGACGATGCCGTCGGCCAGCGTCAGGACGCCCAGGTCGATACTCCCCCTGTAGAACGCCGAGACCATCGCCAGTCCGCCGGCCAGGAGCGTCCCCAGCCCGATGGCGATGCCGGTGACGATGAGCGAGATACGGGCGCCACCCATCATGAAGGTGAACAGGTCGCGGCCGTTCGTCAGGGTGCCGAACGGGTGGAACCGTCCGTAGTCGTCGTACGTCATCGGCCCGACGTTGCTGTCCTGTGAGCCGATGGACTTCGCGTTGAAGTTCGCCTCGCCGGCGAAGACGGTCTCGACCGACCCGCTCTCGGCGTTGTAGTACTCGATGCGGCTGTCCTCGGTGTAGGGCGAGAGGATGTTCTGCTCGACGGTCGTCGGCCCCATCGCCGGGCCGAACAGTCCCATCGTCAGGAACAGGACGAGGATGACGATACCGAACTGTCCCCAGCGGTGGGTCCGGAGCTTGTCGACCACGTCGTCGGTAGGCGACCACTCCATCTGCCGGTAATGCTCCCGGAAGACGAGCCAGCCCCGGAACAGCCAGTAGCTGAGGACGAGGGCGTACGCGAGCACGAGTACCAGCCGGAGGGCCCAGGCGTACGCCGGTTCCAGCCCGAGGAACGGTCCCTCCCAGGCGCCCGTCCCGCCGGGCTGGTAACCCTGGTTGGGGATGACGTCGCGACTGAGCAGCGTCGGGATGCCCTCGGTGTCGGCCCGGAGCCCGGAGAGGGTCGATGCCGCCGACTGCTGGAACCCGAGGATGCCGGCAGCCAGCGACGACGACACCAGCCCGACCGTCACCTCGGCCAGCCCGGTCACGGCGATCAGGAGCGCCTCGACGACGTTGAGGAACCCGCCCAGCAGCGCCCCCAGTTCGAGGAGTACGAGCACCCCCATCACCGCGACCCATCTGGCGGCCGGCCACGGGTTGTCGGCGATGCGGGAGAGAACCGTCGAGTCGTCCCGCCGTAGCGGTTCCGCGTTCTGTGTGTTCGTGCTGCTTGCCATGTTAGCCAGTGTCCTCCAGCGTTACTCGTGGGTCGATCACCGTGTACAGGAGGTCCTGCGTGATGTTGACGAAGACGTTGATGAGGACGAAGATGAACACCAGCGCCATCACGACAGGGATATCGGGAACGATGATGGCCCGGAAGAACAGGTTCCCGAGGCCGTTGATCGAGAAGACCTTCTCGACCAGAACCGAGCCGCCGATCAGCAGGTAGAACTCGCCCATGATGACCGGAAGCAGCGGGATGGCGGCGTTCCGCCCCACGTGCTTGACGATGATGCGTCGGGGCGAGAGCCCTTTGGCCTTCGCGGTTTCGACGTACTTCGAGTTGATGCTCTCCAGGACCGCGGTCCGACCGATCCGGATCTCGTTGCCCATCGACGCCGACCCGAGAACCAGCGCCGCCGGCAGGATCCATTTGAACGCGATGAGCAGGTTGAACCCGTTCGGAACGGGGATGAACAGCATCTCCAGCACTGGGACCCCGGTGAACAGGTCGATGGTGGAGAACAGGTTCGACACCTCGCTCGGGGTCGTGACCACGTCGGTCCGCCAGGCGCAGGGGTTCTCGTTCGGACCGCAGGGGAAATGCCGGTACCACGACATGAGGCCGCCGGCGGTCAGGCTGCCGGCCAGGATGACGGCCAGCCAGAAGTTCGGCATCGCCCGCCAGACGATACCGCCGCCCGAGGCGACGTAGTCGCTCAGGCTGTTCGCGCGCAACCCCGCGAAGAACCCGGTCGGGATGCCGACCACCAGCGCCACCATCACCGACCAGAAGCCGAGCCACAGCGTCGCCGGCATCCGGCTGACGATGATCGAGGCCACCGAGACGTTCCGCTGGACCGCCCAGGAGTTGCCGAAGTCGAACAGCAGCAGGTCCGACATGACGCCGTAGTACTGCTGCCACAGTGGGACCGGCGAGCCGTCGGGGTTGATATAGCCCAGTGCGACGCGGAGGCGCCGGACGTCCGAGGGCGCGGCGTCCTGTCCGAGGATGGCGTTCGCCGGGTCGAGCGGCCCCCGGTAGAGGATGAGGAACGTCACCGTCAGACCGAACAGGATGACCGGCAGTGCCAGTGCGATCCGCTTCAGGAGGTAGATCGAGCGGTTCACGGCCGCTCACCCGCCGGTCGGCGGTCGAAACGCCGGACTGCCCGATCGCCGGCGACGGCCGGCCGGGCGGGGGAGGGCCGACCGCCGGCTGGACGTGGACAGGCGTGACGTCGTTCGTATGCGAGCATCGTAACGAAACGTATTTGCCGTTCGGAGGCGCGCGCACTTCAAATCCGCGGGACGGACGGGAAGGCGGTTATCGGCCGGGGGTCGGTTACTCCCCGCTGGGCGTCTCGGTGTAGGTGACGGTCCGCTCCTCGCGGTCGATGTTCAGAACCGAGAGCGGGAAGTAGGTGTTCGTCGAGTTCGAGGACTCGACCAGTCGCCGGATGGAGTAGACGGCGTCGTCGGCGGTGACCTCGCCGTAGTCTCCCTGGAACTGGACGCCCTCCTTGAGTTTGAACTCGTACTGTGTCAGCTCATCGTTGGCCTCGAAGTCCTCGACGAGCAGGGGCTCGGCCTCGGGTGCCGCGTTCGGGTAGTTGAACGGCGCGTCGAACATGTCCATGATCTTCCCGCCGCTGGCGGTGTTGCCCGACGCGATGGGGTCCAGCGAGTTGAACGTCGCCGAGATACCGTTGACCGTGCCGCCCCCAACGCCGCTGGCGGCGTTGACCATCTTCGACCGCGAGGCGCCCATGGCGCCCGGCGCGTCGTAGTCGACCGTGTCGTACCAGAACAGGTCGTCGGTACGGTGATAGATCGGAATCATGGCGGCCGATGCCCACAGCCCCTCCTCCAGTTTCACCGCGGCGTCGGCGCGGGTCTGCTTGGCCTCCTCGGAGGTGCCGGGGTTGTTCTGGATGCGGTCGAACTGGTCGACCATGAACTGGCGGACGTTCTCGTCGGCCATGGCGTCCTCCGACCAGAACAGCCGCGCGCCGTTGGGCTGCGTGCCCTCCGCGTCGTACACCGTGTTCGGCGGGTCGACCAGCTGGAGGAAGTTCTGGGGCGCCGGGTAGTCGGCGATCCAGCCCAGCGTGAGCGCCTCGTGCTGGCCCTTCTCGGACTGGGAGAGCAGCGGCCCGAACGCGGCCGAGCTGATGTTCATGTCGATGAAGGCGGCCTCCAGCCGCGAGCGGATGGTGTTGGCCATCTGCTTCCAGGTGCCGCTCTCGTACTGGAGCCAGTTCAGCTCGAACCGGTTGTCCGGCCCGTAGCCGGCCTCGCGCATCACCTGCTTGGCGGCCGCGACGTCGTTCTGGTTGGGGCTGTACGGGTAGCCGCTCAGGCCGTCGAAGCCGCTGCCGCCGGTGTCGCCGCCGTCGTAGCCCTGCCAGTGCTCCTGGTACGCACTGGCGCCGCCCGGGAAGATCTGGGTGGGGGTCAGGTTGTAGGCGCCCGCACCGCGGGACTTGAAGACGTTCTGCACGAACGACTCGCGGTTGACGACGTAGGCCATCGCCTGGCGGACCGCCTTCGGCACCTTCTCCATGTTGAACCCGACGTAGAAGGTGTTGATCGTCGGCGTCCGCGCCATGTTGACCGTCTTGTCGTTCTGCAACGGCCCGTAGCTCCCGGTCCGCTGGCCGGCCCCGCTGGGGAGGTCGACCTTGTTCGGTTCGTACTTCTCCGTCGGGATGCCGGCGACGTCGGCGTTCTCGTTGAGGAAGTAGTTGAACCGGGCCGTCGGGGACGTGATGATGGCGTCCTGCAGGTCGAAGTCGGCCGCCTCGCCGTGGTAGTCCTCGAAGGCGGTCGCGGCGAACTCGCCGCCGTCCCCGGATTCCCAGGTTTCGAACCGGAACGGACCGGCGCCGACGGGGTTGCTGGTCGAGAACTCCTCGTAGCTCATGTCGCCGTCGTACCCCTGGATGTCGCCGACCACTCCTTCGGGGACGATGGAGAACGCCGAATACGCCAGGACCGGCACCGCGAAGGAGAACGGCTCGCGCAGGGTGATCCGGAAGGAGTACTCGCCGGTCTTCTCGACCGCGGTGGAGCCGGGGACGATCTCCGTCCGCTCCTTCACGACGGGGGTCTGCTCACCGGTTCCGGTACCGGTCTCGGTACTGGCATCGGTCGGTTCACTGCTACCGTCGCCGGAACAGCCGGCGATACCCGCCGTCAGGGCGGCGGCACCAGTTGCTTTCAGAAACGTTCGACGTGACTTATCGTTCTCGGTCATGGATGTTGGTTGTCGTTGGGGCGGCGTGTATCGTAGTGTGTCGACAGGTCGTGCCGGACGTCGGCGCGTGACCGCGCCGCGGTCGGACGCCGGTACGCTCTGTCCGCGTGCCGTATGCGATAACTCCGCGCGGCGCCTCTAGTATCCACCGCAAGATGAAACGGCCGTTTCACCAACCGTGGGAACCTGACCCACGCGTTCCGGAGGATCGGCCGTCCGTCCGCCACACGACGGAACTGCCGGGTCCGGACCGCCCGATAGCGGCGGTCTTATCCGGCATATTTATATACGGTTGTCATCTACTGTCACAGTATGGCACCCGACACTGCGCGGGCGTCCGCACTAGCTCCGGACTGCGAGGTCATGTCCTCGGTCGACGAGGATCGGTTCGTAATCGCGGCCATCTGTCGCGACGGGGCATGGCTCTCGATGCGGGCGGAGGAGGCCCTCGACCTCGACGGTTGGCGGTAGGCACGGCCCCGTCGACCTCCGGCCGGTTTCTCTCGCGACGACACCCGACCGGAGCGGTTCCTCGCGACTGCCCCGGATAGCCCCGTCGCCGTCCCGCCCGGTCCGCTCCCGGCTCAGTCGCCGGAGACGATGTCGTCGTAGCGCGCGCCGGTCTGCTTCAGCGTCTCGGTGGAGTAGAGCCGCTCGTGCTCGAACGGAAGGTGGTCGGCAGCGAGCTCGTCGACCTTCGCATCGACCGCCGCGGCCTCGCGCCCGTGGACCATCGTGAACAGGTTGTAGCCCCAGTCCTGGTCCGGCCGCCGGGGCCGGTGGTAGCACAGCGTCACGTACGGCAGCGAGCCGACGGCCTCCCCGCGGGCGTCGAGTTCGTCGTCGGGGACGTCCCAGACGACCATGCAGTTGGCGTCGAACCCCGTGACGATGTGGTTGACCACGCAGCCGACGCGCTTGATGCAGCCCTCGCCGAGGAGCCGTTCGACGGCCGCCAGGACCGAGTCGACGGGGGCGTCGATGGCCGCCGCGATATCGCGGTACGGGGTCCGTGTCAGCGGGAACCCGTCCTGGATCTCCAGCAGGAGGCGGCGCTCGACGTCCGTCAGGTCGGCCGTCGCCTCCTCGGAGATACGGGTGGCGTCGACCGCCGTCTCCTGCAGTGATTCGCGCGCAAAGCGGTCCTCGTTGACGACCGGGAACTCCAGGTCGATGTAGAAATCCGTCAGCATCGGCAGGACGAGCACCTCGCAGCCGGTCTCGGCCTCGATCTCCGCGATGATGCCCGCGCCGAACCGCCGGAAGATACCGCGGTCGTAGAGCGCCCGGACCCGTTCCAGCGTCTCCGCCTCGGGCACGCCGAGGTCCGCGGCGACGGACTGGAACGGCTCCTCGGCGACGGGGAAGCCGGACTGGTAGCCGTCGATGAGCGCCGCGTCCACGGCGTCCAGCCCGGCCCGCCAGTCCGGCTCGCCCTCGCCCTCACCGGTCCCCAGGGAACTCATTGCACGTCTGTTGGGGCCCGGGTGACTTCCCTCCGTCGGTCGCGGGTGGCGCGACCGGCCACCGTGGGGTTCGAACCGTGTCCGTGGGGGGTGGAACGAACACGGAACAGTCAAACCGTTCCACGCGTTCGCGGAGAACACGCATGCCGACGGCACTCATCACCGGGGCGACGAGTGGGATCGGACGGGACGGCGCGGTCCGGCTCGGCGAGCAGGGCTGGCACGTGCTCGTCCACGGCCGGGACGAGGCGGCCGGCGCCGAGACCGTCGCACGGGTGGAGGACGCCGGCGGGACGGCGGCGTTCCACGGCGCCGATTTCGCCGACCTCGACGCGGTCCGGGCGTTCGCCGACACGGTCCGCGAGGCGGTCGACGGGCTGGACGCGCTCTGCAACAACGCCGGACTCGCGATCAACGACTACCGCGAGAGCGAGCAGGGGTTCGAGCTGCATTTCGCGGTCAACCACCTCGCGGGCTACCTCCTCACGCACGAGCTCGTCGACCTGCTGGCCGATGACGGCCGCGTCGTCACCACGACGTCGGTCGCCCACCGGAACGGCGACCTGGACTTCGAGGAGATCCGTGGGAACGGCCGCACCGGCGTTCCCGGCATCACAGGCGCCAAGCAGCTGGCCCCGCTCCGCCGGCTCGGCCAGGCCACCGGCGTCACCGAGCGGACCGGGCTCGGCGGCTTCGCCCTCTACTCCAACTCCAAGCTCTGCAACGTCCTGTTCACGACGGAGCTGGCCCGCCGGGTCCGGGACGACCAGCGCGTCAACTGCTTCCACCCCGGGATCATCCCCGGCAGCGGCGTCGGCCGCGACCTCGCCTTCCCGGGCTCGCTCGTCTGGGAGAGCCTGGACCTCGTCCCCGGCGTGAGCGACAGCGTGGCGGACGGGGGCGCCGCGCTCGCCACGCTCGCGGGCGATGTCGACGCCAACGGGCGCTACTTCAACAAGGAGCGACCGGCGCGGGCCTCGCCGAGCGCCCGCGACGAGGACACCGCGACCCGGCTCTGGGCGCTGTCGGCCGACCTCGTCGGCGTGGACGCGAACTGGCCCTGACTCAGTCGACGAAGTCCGGCTCGGTCCGCTTCTCCTCGCGCTCCGCGACCAGATGTGCCCGGAACGCCTCCAGGCCGACCGGGTCGGACTCGCGCTCCTTCCGGTCGCGGACCGACACCGTGTCCTCTGCCTCCTCGTCGTCGCCGACAACCAGCATGTACGGCAGTCGGTCCTCGTGGGCGGCGCGGATCTTCCGACCGATGGTCTGGTCGCGGTCCTCGACGGTCACGCGGAAGCCCGCCTCCTCCAGGTCGTTCTTGACCCGATGCGCGTAGCCGAGGTTGTCGTCGGAGATGGGGAGCACCCGGACCTGCTCGGGGGCGAGCCAGAGCGGGAACTTCCCGTCGAAATGCTCGATGAGCACCATGAAGAACCGTTCGTAGGAGCCGTACAGCGCTCGGTGGATCATCACCGGCCGGTGCTCGTCGTTGTCCTCGCCGATGTAGCTCAGGTCGAACCGTTCGGGCATGTTGAAATCCAGCTGGACCGTCGGGCCGTCCCACTCCCGACCGAGCGCGTCCTCGAAGCCGAAGTCGATCTTCGGGCCGTAGAAGGCGCCGTCGCCGGGCTCGACGTCGTAGTCGAGGTCCGACGATTCGAGCACCGACTCCAGCTGTGACTCGGCACGCTCCCAGATCTCGTCGCTGCCGACGGATTTCTCGGGGCGCGTGGCGAGCGCCACGTTGTAGTCGAGATCGAACGTCCCCAGAACCTCGTTGATGGCGGTCATCACGTTGTCGACCTCCCGCTCGATGTCGCCCGGCCGGCAGAACAGGTGGCCGTCGTCGATGGTGAACGCCCAGACCCGCGAGAGCCCCGAGAGCTCGCCGCGCTGCTCCTTCCGGTACACCTTGCCGTCCTCGGCGTAGCGGACGGGGAGATCCCGGTAGGACCAGGAGCCCTGCTCGAAGATGGAGGCGTGCCCCGGGCAGTTCATCGGCTTGAGCCCGTACTCCTCGTCGTTGACGTCCAGCAGGAACATGTCGTCCCGGTAGTTCCCGTAGTGGCCGGACTTCTTCCACAGCTCCGTGCGGAACAGGTGCGGGGTCTCGACGTACTCGTAGCCGTACCGCTCGTTCAGCTCGCGGACGTAGTCGGAGAGCTCGTCCAGCACCGTCTTCCCGGCGGGGTGGTACAGCGGGAGCCCCGGCCCCGTCACGTCCGGGATGGAGAACAGGTCCAGCTCGTTGCCCAGTTTGCGGTGGTCGCGCTCCTTGGCCTGCTCGCGGCGCTCGAGGTACTCCTCCAGATCCGACTCGGAGGGGAACGCCGTCCCGTGGACCCGCGTGAGCGTCTCGTTGTCCTCGTCGCCGCGCCAGTAGGCCGCCGAGACGCTCAGTAGCTCGAACGCGCCGACCTCGCCCGTGCTGTCGACGTGGGGGCCCCGGCAGAGGTCCTGCCAGTCGTCCTGGACGTAGAAGGAGACCTCCTCCTCGCCGGCGGCCTCGGTCTCTAAGATCTCGCGCTTGTACTCGTTGTCCCCGTAGATCTCGAACGCCTCCTCGCGGGAGCGCTCGACGCGCTCGATGTCGTAGTCGGCCGCGACGATGTCGGCCATCTCCTCCTCGATGGCATCCAGGTCGTCCTCGTCGAGGTCGACGCCGGTGACGTCGTAGTAGAACCCCTCGTCGGTCGGCGGGCCGATGGTGAGCGTCGCCTCCGGATACCGCCGCTGGAGCGCCTGTGCGAAGACGTGCGCTGCCGAGTGGCGCAGCACCCGCAGGTACTCCTCGGAGTCCTCGGTGACGATCTCGAGTTCGCAGTCCGTCTCGAGCGGCGCGTGCCGGTCCATCAGCTCGCCGTCGACGACGCCGGCGACTGTGGCCGCCCCGAGCCCGGGTCCGATCTCGTACGCGACCTCTTCGACCGTGACCCCGTCCTCCAGGTCCAGGACGGACCCGTCGGGGAGCGTGACGGCTACCATACCGGAGGGAGTCGGGAGCGTCGGATAAAGGTTTAGAGACGGCGTGACGCCGTGCCACGGTGGCCCGCCCGGCCCCCGGGGTGCTCAGAACAGCTGCCGCTCGCCGCCCTCGGCCATCCGCGCCTCGGCGAACCGGTCCGCGGCCGCGAGCGGCGTGCTGCCCGTCTCGCGGGCCGTCCGGAACATCGTCGCCAGCCGGCCCCGGAC
>UEZS01000011.1_pt1 | contig 12982 bp, 12 predicted proteins | sample 1903651 | NCBI WGS metagenome assembly UEZS01 (sample SAMEA4776352, study PRJEB27445) | saltern metagenome | biome: Hypersaline environment; feature: solar saltern; material: Pellet | place: Spain | collected 2014-08 | depth 0 m | reverse complement strand
ATCGATGGAGAGCTCCTCGCCGGGTTCGACCTGATCGCCGAGCCCGTAGCGGCCGTACATCTCCTCCGTCTCCGCCGTAGCGACGTGGGGCTCGCCGGTCCGGGGGTTGGTGAAGGTGAACTCCTCGCCGTTCTCCAGGGCCTCCATGAACTCGTCCGTGATGCCCACGGAGATGTTGAAGTTCGAGAGGTGGCCCTCGACAGCGTTGCGCAGGTGCTCGGGGACCCGGCCCTCGTCGTCGATGAGCTCGCGGGCCTCGGCCAGCGCGTCCGAGAAGTCGGTGTGCGTGTAGTCGTCGGGGTCGTTGAGCCGCAGCGTGTGCGCCAGCGAGACGTCCTTGTTCTTTGCGTGCAGGAACTCGATGACGTCCGGGTGCGAGACGCGCATCACGCCCATCTGAGCGCCCCGGCGGGCGCCGCCCTGGGCGATGGTCTCGCACATCTGGTCGAACGTCTCCATGAACGTCATGGGGCCGCTGGCGATGCCGCCGGTCGAGCCGACCGGGTCGCCGTACGGGCGGAGCTGCCAGAAGGCGTAGCCCATCCCGCCGCCGCTGTTGTGTGAGACGAGGCCGTTAGCAACGTACTCCGGGTCGTCGGCGACCGTCACGTCGTATACGGTGTCCTCGCCAGCGTCCTCGATGGTGACGACCGACTGCTCCCACGTCGAGCCGTCGACGGAGCCGACGCCGGTGGGACGGGTCTCGCTCTTCGAGACCGCGGTTTGAAGTGTCTGCGTCCGGTCGTCAAGGAAGCCGACACGCTCGGCGAACGGTGCCAGCCCCTCACGGCCGACAGGAGCGACCGAGGAGTAGTCCCGGTCTTCGTTCGCCCAGTCCCACCGGTTCGCGGGGATACCCGCACCGAGCAGGAGCTGGACGGTATCGCCGACCAGTTTGTCGGAGGCGCTGTAGAGCCGCGGATACTTGCCCTTCGTCAGGGTCCCGTCGGCGGTGAACAGGCCCCGGAGGAACCCGACGGCGATCGAGCGGTCACCTCGCTGAACTGGATCCGGAACCCGGGCCTCCGCGGACGAAGGCTTCGCATCGCCGAAGTTCGCGAGCCACCAGCGCTTGATCTCGTGGCTGTGGATGACTGCCTCGTAGCAGCCGTCTGCCCACGTCCAGTCGAGGCTGGTGTCGAACAAGTCACGGGTGCGGCGGTCGAGCGTCTCGAGGACGGACTCCCGCGAGACGTGGAAGCGGATGCCGTCCTCGTGAACTGAACCGTCACCAACCCAGAGGCCGACCAGTTCGGCCAGGTCCTCACTCAGCGTCGCGGGCTGGGTTACGGTCTTAACCGGGCGACCGTTCGTCTCCAAGTCACGGGCACGGCGGAAGCTACCGACCGTCGTGGCGGTCATGCCGAGTTCCTCGGCGATCTCGCTGTCGGTGTGGCCCGCGTCGTAGAGTGACTCGAACTCATCCTCGTCGAAGCTACGCCCCTTCGCGCGACCGCCCTGTCCGTTGGCTGAGAGTCCGAGTTCGTCCGCACGGCGACGCTGAACAGTCGACGAGGAGACGTCCAACCGCTCGGCGATCTCGTAATCCGAGAGCCCGTCCGCATGGAGACTCGCGATGGCTTCGTTCGAGACGGTCCGGGCGTCGGCCCACCCGGCACCGCTCGGTACCGTCTCCAGCGATACCGTCCGATTATCCTCGGCCAGCCATCCCAGTCGAACCGAGACGGTGTCGCCTTCGGATACGTCGTTGAGTTCCGTCCACTCGCCGTTCACAAGCAGCCGGTGGTTGTGGGTCCCGGTGATCTCGATTCCGCTCTCCGTTTCAAGCCGCCGGGTCGGTGCATCATCGTAGGCGTGGACTTCCTCAACCTGCTTGGTCCGGTAGCTCTCACCGTCGCGCTGGACGATCTCGTCACCTGGCTCCACGTCCGCGATGGAGACGGTCCCCTTGCCCGTGACCCGAACCGTAGCGTCGGCTGTGAGACACTGGAACACCTCGGCGGCCTCCTTGGCGGTCTGGTGGATGTCGGTCAGGTCGTCGCTCGGCGAGTCGACGAAGCAGGCCGAGAGCTGCTGGAGCTCGTCGCCCGCGTTCATCAGGGTCGGCGAGTTCGGGATGAAGGAGAGCCCCTCCATCAGGTCCTGGAACTCGTCGGCCTTCGTCTCGACGTGCTCGCGGACCTCGTCGGGGAGCTCCGGGACGAGCGTCTCGTACGCGAACTTGTTGACGTTGTGGACGTCGAGGGTGGTCTCTGCGTCGACGGCTTCGCCGTCTGCATGAGGCGTCTCCGACGCCTCTCTGTCGTCCTCGGCGGTCGTGCCCGCCCCGAACACCTCCGCGGCCAGTTCGTCGCGGCGCGGGTGGTCCGGCTTCAGCAGGTCCGGCGTCACCGTCACCTCGATGCCCAGGCGCTCGGCCTCGAAGACGGCCTCCGCGAGCGCGATGTTGTTCGCGACCCGCCGGAACAGGTCCTCCTGCTCCTCGACGAAGTTCCCGTCGGCGTCCTTCTTGAGGTAGCGGGCCGGCAGGATGTTGTGGTAGGCGTTGCCCGTCAGCCGCTCCTCCATCGTCTCCCCCTCCGTGCGCTTGACCGGGAGGACGACCTCGTCGGCCTCCGTCTCGGGTGTCTCGGCGCTCATCTGTTCCGCCCTCCGTCTCGTGCGAGAGTGAGATCGAACTGCATTGTCATACTGGTATCTTGTCGTTCCCTACCGGATAACCCTCGGTAGCGTGGGCGTTGCTGGCGTGTGTCTGTCGTCCGTCTGACGCTTTTCCATCGACACTACCCGAACCGCGGACGATGACCACCCGCGAATGGTCACGCGGCACGACCTGTCAAGAGTCGGCCTGGCGTTATAACCGTGTCCAGACCGAAGTGAAAGTGGAACTCCGACCCCGAGAACCGCCAGACGATACCGGTGTTTCGACTGGAAGTAACGGGGGGTCGGGCCCAGTGGCTCGGACGGTCGGTACGCTTACACGTGGCGCCATCGTTGCCCTCTGGCATGCTCCCCGTGCTCGCACCGCTCCAGCTCGGTGTCATCGCCTCCCCCGTCGGAATTATCGGTGCACTGATACTGGTCCTGCTGGCGGTCGTGGTGGTCCGGTTCGTCCTCAGAATGGCCATCCGCGTCACCATCATCGCCGCCGTCGTCGTGGCCGCGCTCTGGTTCCTGGGGCTACTCGGCCCGCTCCGGGGGCTCATCGGCGTCTGACGGGCGACCGACCGGTCGCAATACCTATTCCGCTGCATCGGGTGCGTGTCACCATGACCAGGGAGAGCTACCGGGCGCAGTTGGAGCAGCTCCGCGAGGACGTCCTCTACATGAGCGAGGTCGTCACCGAGCGGTTCCGGACGGCGCTGTCGGCGCTGGAGCAGCGCGACGAGGACACCGCCTGGGACGTCATCGAGGGCGACGGCGAGATCAACGAGCTCTACCTCGACCTCGAACAGGACTGCATTGACCTGCTCGCGCTGCAGCAGCCGGTCGCCAGCGACCTCCGCTTCATCGCCGCCTCGTTCAAGATCATCACCGACCTCGAGCGCATCGCCGACCTCGCCACCAACATCGGCGACTACACCCTGGAGGCCGGCGAGGAGCGCTACCCCGACGTCGACGTCCAGGGTATCGGCGACGCCGTGCTGGGGATGGTCGAGGACGCGATGCGGGCCTACGCCGACGAGGACGTCGACCGCTGTCGCGCGGTCGCCCGCCTCGACGACGAGGTCGACGCCTCCTGTGAACACGCCTCCGACGGGGTCGTCCGGAACCTCATCGAGACGGAGCTTGACGGCCCCGTCGACACGGACGTGAACGCCCTGATGGACGACGTCTCCCGGCTGCTGCTCACCATCCGCGACCTCGAACGCGTCGGCGACCACGCCGTCAACATCGCCGCCCGGGCGCTGTACATGATCGAGAACGACGACGAGCTCATCTACTGAGCCGCTGCCGGTTTCCCGGCCGTACCAACCGACGCGCCGTGACGAACGCTCGGGGGGGGCAGTCGCGTTCGAGTACTCCCGGTTCGTTCGGCTCAGTGGCCCGTTGCTGCCCGATTAGCCCACCGTACCAAACCCCCTATGCCGGTGTCGCCACTCCGTGGTGGTATGAGCGCGACGGCAGCGTCGACGGGCGAGACCGCGGAGGCGTCCGGACTGAACGAGAAACAGCGCCGCATCGTCGACCACCTCGAACGCGAGGCCGACGGGACGGACTACTTCAAATCACGCGGCATCGGCGAGGCGCTCGACATGAGCGCCAAGGAGGTCGGGGCGAACATGCGGGCCGTCCGCGAGGCCGCACCATTCGAGATCGAGAAGTGGGGCTACTCCTCCGGCACGACCTGGAAGGTCACTATCTGAGTCGGGTCAGTCGCGGTACGCCACGAGGTCGTCGGCCTCGGCCGCGAGCGCGACCGCGTCGGCCCCGAACGAGTCGGCGAACCGGACCAGCAACAGGAGCGTCGTCTCCGGCCGGGTCAGCGCGTAACCGTCCGACCGGTCCAGCAGGCCGGCGTCGGCCAGCGCGGCGGCGTGCTTGCTTACTGTCGGCGCGGAGACGTCCAGCCGGGCGGCCAGCTCCGTCCCGGTCGCGTCCGGGTTCTTGAGCAACCCCACCACCAGCCCGCGGGCGGTGTCCCGGCGGAGGTAGCCGAGCGCCCGGCGCTCGAAGTCCGAGAACCGGCCGGCCGGGACGTAGCGCCGGTAGTCCCCGTCCTTCCAGGACTCGACGGCGTCACGCTCGGCCAGCTCGCGGAGGTGGTACTGCGCCTCCCCGGTCCCCAGCCGGAGGTCGTCGCGGAGCTTCGAGAAGTGCGCGCCCGGCGTCGTCGCGAGGTAGCCACGGATGGCCGCGGGGACGTCGCTCGACGTGTCGTCCGGGGTGTCCGCGTCGGAGCCGGCGAGACGGGCCAACGGCCCGCCGGCGCCGACCGCGGCGAACCGGCGGAGGGTGGCCCGCTTCTCCTCGTCGACCGACTCCTCTCCCATACTCGAGAGTACGCGACCTGGGATAAAAGACCGTCGGCGTCAGTCTACGGCCCCCTATACGTGGCCGTCGAACCGCGCGTTCACTCCGTCTCCGCCTCCCGCCCGCGCTCGGCGTCGGTGTCGCCCTCGCCGTCCCGGGACGAGGTCGCCGCGCCCGTGTTGTCGCCCGCGCCCACGTCGATGTCGGGCTCCTCGGCGTCCATCTCCTGGATGACCTCGTCCGGGTCACGGATGTCGGTGGGGTCCTCCCCCTCCTTGATGGCCTGGGCCTGGGCCTCCATCTGCTCGACGTCCATCTCCGTCTCCTGCTCGATCTGGCCGAGGATCTCCTCGATGTCGTCCAGCCCGAGCAGCTCGCGGGTCTCGGCGTCGAACTCCAGTGCATCAAGCTCCTCGCCGTCGGCCTGCACGTCGCTGCCGGTCAGATGCTTGCCGTAGCGGCCGACCAGCGAGGTGAGCTCCTGGGGCAGGACGAACGTGGAGGACTCGCCCTGGCCGATGGACTCGAGCGTCTCCATCCCGCGCTCGATGACCGCGCGCTCGCCCATCGACTCGGCGGACTTCGCACGGAGCACCGTCGAGATGGAGTCACCCTGCGCCTCGAGGATCTGGCTCTGCTTCTCCCCCTGGGCCCGGATGATGTCGGACTGCTTGTCACCCTCGGCCTTCTCGACCGCGGAGCGTCGCTCACCCTGCGCCTCGAGGATCATGGCACGACGGCGGCGCTCGGCGGAGGTCTGCTGCTCCATCGCCTGCTGGACGTCCTGCGAGGGATTGACCTCGCGGACCTCGACGGACTCGACCCGGACGCCCCACTCGTCGGTGGGCTCGTCGAGTTCCTTCCGGATGCGGGCGTTGATCTCGCCGCGCTTGTTCAGCGTATCGTCCAGCTCCATGTCGCCAAGCACCGCCCGGAGCGTGGTCTGTGCGAGGTTCGAAACCGCCCGCTTGTAGTCATCGACCTCCAGGAACGCCTTCTTCGCGTCCATCACCTTGATGTAGACGACGGCGTCGGCCGTCACCGGCGAGTTGTCCCGCGTGATCGCCTCCTGTCGGGGCACGTCGAGGGTCTGTGTTCGCATATCGAACGCGTAGGTCGCCGAGACGAACGGCGGGATGAACGAGATGCCGGGCTCCTTGATCCCCCGGTACTGTCCGAACAGTGTCCACACCTTCCGCTCGTAGGCCTGCACGATGACGACGGACTTGTAGACGGCGACGATGGCGATGGCCAGGATGACCAACGTGACGATGCCACCGACGACGCCCCCGGTCTGTGCCGGGAGGACGGGGAGGGACATACTATCGATTGGGCGACCCGAGGCATAAGGATTCGCCACGGAACCCTCGTCCGGAAGGCCGGGTCCACTGGTTTGATACCGACGGGGGTCCGTCGCACCGGTATGCCCTCCCCCCGGTACGTCGGCCGGATAGCTCTGGCCCTCGCACTCCTGGCGGCTCCGGTCTGGGGGCCCGCCCTCGCGCTGTCCGCCCCGACCTACGAGTATCGTGCCACCCTGTTGACCACTGAGAGCGGCACGCTCGGCTTCGCGAACGGCTCCCGGCTCCCATCCGACGGGGTCGATGGGATCGACTGCTTCGCAACCAACCGTCCGGACCGACCCTGCGTCCACGAGGCGAGCCTGCTGAACGGCTCCCGGACGGTCGACTATCCACCGCTCCGCGCGGGGAGCGGCAACCCCCAGCTCGGCGTCGAGCGGTACGTCGCCTTCGGGGCGGAGAGCCACGTCTACGAGCGGACGAGCGCGTACGCCGGGGAGCGGGGCGGCAGCTACGTCCTCGGACTGGAGCGAGTGCCGCCACGGAAGGTACTCGAGGACGTGGCCGTCGACGTGGCGGACGCACGGGAGCCGGTCCGAGGGACCGTCGAGACCGGAACCGGGACGTCCGGGACGCCGCTGGACGAGGGCCGCATCGTCGCCGTCCCGACCGACGGCGGCGACCGGCGATACTTCCTGGTCTACGAGGGTCGGCGTCGGTCGGGGGTTCCGATCGACGACGGGGACGCGGCGGCCCTGGAGCTGCTCGCGGTCGTGCTCGGGGCCGCGCTCCTGCTGGACGCGGGGGCGCCGAGGGACCGCTGAGTCAGGGCGTCGGACCGAGGTAGCTGTAGAGCCCGTGTCAGGGCCGCCAGCGCCTCCCGACGCGCTCTTTATCCTCGGTGCCCAACTGTTCGTTGATGCCCGACGAGCTCCCGGCCGCGGCGGCCCGCGCGTTCGACGCCCACGATGCCTACGAGCGGGCGGCGGGTGGCCCCGCCTTCGTCCTGACCACGACCCGCTTCGACGCCACCACCACCGCCCGCGACGACTCCGAGACGGAATGTGCCCTCACATACGAACTCGAGGTCCGGGCTCCGATGCTCTCGGCGGTCACCGCCGACGCCGTCGGCCCGGCCGTCGAGGAGGGCTGGTTCGACACCTTCGCGCTCCGGCTGGAGGACGCCCCCGGCGCGGTGCGTGACTCCGTCGACACCGACCTCAACGTGACCGAGGAGGCCGACGACGCCGTCGTCACCTACAGCTTCGAATGGGGCGACCCCGACCGCGCCGCTGCCATCGCCAAGGCGTTCGCCGAGTTCGTCGAGGGCACCTACATGGAGGGCGTCGTCCCGGGCTACGACTACCAGCAACCCGTCTCCGAGATGCTCGCCTCCGCCCGCGGTGCCGGCGGGGACGAGGGGTCCGGCGACCCGATGCCGCTGTAGAACGTATTCGTTTCCTACCCGAGTGGCCGTATCCGGACACGGGGTGTCATGGAACGGTTGTCATACCCCTCGTCCGCTCGCTCACGTCCCCAACACGGGCACTGTACTGAACGATACGGAGCGTCCGTCTATCGTGGAACGGGACGACGGAGACCCCGCGCACACGCTGTCTCGTTCTGAACGGGGCTACGGTCGTCCCGATGAGAGGACGTACATCCCGAGAACTGTCGCGGGGATTCCCACCAGTGCAGCAGGGATTCGGAATCCGCCGACCCAGAGCATCGCACCGGCGAAATACCCGAACATCACGGCGAACGTCGCCGACCACTGCCATGACCACCGTCCCCCCGTGGCCGTCGAACCCTGGCTCATACCCTGGCTTTCGATGCCGGCAGTATATGATTGTCGCCGGTAGGACGCCGGATGACGTCCGCCGCGTCGTGAACGGCGCGGGTTCCCGAGCGTCGGGATACGACGGTTCGTGGTGAGCCTGCTCCTGTGGGGCGACGTGCCCCGTGGCTTCGTCGAGGGGGCACACCCTGGCTGTGCCATCCGACCCTTATCCACCCCCCGGTCACAGGCGAGATCCGGGAGTACCGTCCGTCGAACGTTCGCGGCTCCGTTCACGCCAACGTCGGCGACCAGTCCACACCCCTCACAGACGGACAGCCCCGCTCGACGCGCTGACTGTCGTCGGTGCTCCCGGACGAGGCGCACGGTTCGGACGTGTCGCGTGCGTCCACCCGCTCAACGCTGATGCCGCACTCGGCGGCTGTGCAGTCCAGCATCCGGATGGAGCGGTCGAACGCCCATCCGTACGGAGCGGGAGTACCGTGGTCGCCCCGATCGGCACCCTCACGGCTGCCCGACAGGTCGCCCACGGCAGTCTCCCCGGCCCGTGCCACGCACCCGCTGGCGACCACCCGGAGTTTTCCGGGGCCGGCCCGTCCCGGTGGGTATGACCGACCACGACACCAGACGCGCCCTGCTGGTCGACGCGTTCACCGACGAGCCGCTGACGGGTAACGCGGCCGGGGTGCTCCCGGACGCGAGCGGCCTCGCCGACGAGCAGTTACAGGCCATCGCGGCCGAGTTGGGGGCCAGCGAGACGGCCTTCCTCCTCCACAGCGACGAAGCCGACCGCCGGGTCCGCTACTTCACGCCCACTCAGGAGGTGGACCTCTGCGGGCACGCGACGGTCGCCTCGCACGCGCTGCTCGCGGCGGACGGCCACATCGGGGACGGGAGCCACAGCCTGGAGACGAACGTCGGCGTCCTCGACATCGAGGTGGACGGCGGGACGGTGTGGATGACCCAGAACCCGCCGGAGATCCGCGAACTCGACGCCCTCGGCTACGAGGCCGTCGCCGACGCGCTCGGGACCCGGGTCGAGGGGCTCCGGGGGCTCTCCGAGGATCTGCCGCTGGCGCGGGCAACGACCGGGCTCCCGTTCCTGATGATTCCGGTGGAGTACCTGGCTGATCTGAGCGGGATGGAGCCGGACATGGCCGCCATCGAGGCGCTGACCGATGAACACGACTGCGCCGGCGTCTACGCGTTCACCTTCGACACGCTGGACGCCGAGTCGACGCTTCACGCCCGGATGTTCGCGCCCGGCGCGGGCGTACCCGAGGACCCCGTCACCGGCACGGCGTCGGGCGCCTGCGGGGCCTACCTCGACCGGTTCGGCGCGCTCGACCCCACCCCGGAGACGATGCCGACGGGGAGATCGCGGTCCCCTCCGTCGAGGAGGACGACATCATCGAGGCGTAGGGCCGGGGACTGCCAGTGGGCCGCGTCGCTGCCGGGGACGGGCTCTCAGGGGTGACTGCAGCAGGAGACGTGCGTAGTGAGCCGGGGCGAATCGGGCGGGCCGAGCAGGGGTCGCCGCGAGGTTACTCCTCCTCGTCGTCGTCCTTCATGTCCTGGAGCCGGTCTATGAGCTCGTCCGTTCCGGCGTTGTTCTCGAAGCTGACCTCGCCATCGTGCTCGTGCTCGTGGACGTCGACCGCCTCCACGTCCTCGTCGTCGGTGGATTGCTGCTGGTTCTCCTGCTCGGACTCGTCGTAGCTGCCAAAGCCCATACGTTCGATGGTCGGGACAGACACGGATAAGTCGCGGGGGTTACGCCGGGGTCGCTCGGCACCGGAACGGGACACAGCCCCAGGTTGTACACTCCTTCGGTACCCTGAGGACCGGCTGAGAGAGCGTACAGCGGGAAAACCTGTTTGTATATTGATTATTCCGGGACTTTATATCAGATGTTAATATAGTTTGTAATAGGGGCGGGGTCAGGGGAAACCATGGTTCAAGAGGAAGACAGGCGACAAAGAGGCGCAAAGCCAGTTCGTCGGCGATTCCGATACGGCCGTGATGTCCACCGAGACGGCGATGCCCACGGTGGCATCCACGCCGGAAACCGAAGGAGGTAGCGGCTGACCGGTGGGACGATGGAGGGAAGCATGCCCAGACCACCCGTCACGTCCCTGATCCCCGGGATGGCCCCCGGAACGCACAAGCGCAACGTCCTCGTCCTCCTGCTGTACCTGCTGCTGTCGTTCGTCGGGCTGGCCGCGGCCGGCATCGCTGTCCCGCGGCTGGTACCGTTCTGAGGGGAACGCGGGCGAGGACCGGCCTCGGTGCGGGACGGCACTGGTCACTGGCATGGTAAGAATTGCCCCTCGCGGCGTGGTTCGGAACCTTCTTTGTCGGCGTAGCGGTTCGTCCGGTAATGGCAGTACTCTGGCTCGACGAGATCGGGGCTGAGGACCTCGACTCCGTCGGCGGCAAGGGCGCCTCCCTCGGGGAGATGACCGCCGCCGGCCTCCCGGTGCCGCCGGGGTTCGTCGTGACCGCGGGCACCTACCGCGAGTTCATCGAGTCGACCGGTATCGACGAGGAGCTGTTCGCGGCCGTCGACGTGGACACCGAGGACTCCACGGCCCTCGCGGAGGCCGAGGCCCACGCCAAGGAGCTCATCCTGGAGACGGAGATGCCCGAGCACATCCGGCAGGGAATCGTCGACACCTACGCCGACCTCGACGACGGCGAGGCGTTCGTCGCCGTCCGCTCCTCGGCTACCGCGGAGGACCTCCCGGACGCCTCGTTCGCCGGACAGCAGGAGACGTTCCTCAACATCACCGGCGAGGACCTGGTCGACCGCGTGAAGCGGACCGCGAGACCGGCGAGATACTCGACGCCACCATCGCGGACAAGAAGACGATGATGGAGAAGGACCCCGAGACGGGGAAGACGATAGAGCGCGAGGTCGGCGAGGAGTTGCGCGAGGCCCAGGTGCTCGACGAGCCGGAGGTCGAGGCCCTCATCAACCTCGGCAAGCGCGCCGAGGACCACTACGGTGACCCCCAGGACATCGAGTGGGCGATCACGGGCGGGGACGTCTACATGCTCCAGTCCCGGCCCATCACGACCATCAGCGACGCCGGAGCCGGGGCCGGCGCCGACGCGGCCGTGAGCGACGGGAGCGGCGACAGCGACGACGTCCTGCTGAAGGGGGTCGGCGCCTCACCCGGCATCGTGAGCGGGGCGGCCCGTATCGTCCGCAAGCTCGACGGCCTCGACAAGGTCGGCGAGGGCGACATCATCGTCACGGAGATGACCACGCCGGACATGGTCCCCGCGATGAAACGGGCCGCCGGCATCGTGACCGACGAGGGCGGGATGACGAGCCACGCGGCCATCGTCTCCCGGGAACTCGGCGTCCCCGCCGTCGTCGGGACGGGCACCGGGAGCAAGGTCCTCGGCGACGGCCAGCTCGTCACCATCGACGGTGACAGGGGGACCATCTCCGAGGGCACCGCCGACGAGGAGACCACCAAGGAGGACCGTCTGGACGAGGTCCGCCCGCAGAACCCGGTGAAACCGATGACGGCGACGGAGATCAAGGTGAACGTCTCCATCCCGGAGGCGGCCGAGCGCGCCGCCCAGACCGGCGCCGACGGCGTCGGGCTGCTCCGGATGGAGCATATGATCCTCTCGACGAACGAGACGCCCGAACACTACATCGAGAACCACGGCGAGGACGCCTACGTCGACGAGATCATCCGCGGCGTCCGGGGCGTGGCCGACGAGTTCTACCCCCGTCCGGTGCGGGTCCGCACCCTGGACGCCCCGACCGACGAGTTCCGCCAGCTGGAGGGCGGCGAGGACGAACCGCACGAGCACAACCCGATGCTGGGCTACCGGGGCATCCGGCGCTCGCTCGACCGGCCGGACGTGTTCGCCCACGAGCTGGAAGCGTTCCGCCGGCTCTGGGACATGGGCTACGACAACGTCGAACTGATGCTCCCGCTGGTCAACGACGGCGAGGACGTCCGCCGGGCGCGGACGCTGATGGAGGAGGCCGGCATCGACACGGAGAAGCGCGACTGGGGCGTGATGGTCGAGACGCCCGCCGCCGCGCTCACCGTCGAGTCGATGATCGAGCAGGGCATCGACTTCGCCTCCTTCGGGACGAACGACCTCACCCAGTACACGCTGGCGGTCGACCGGAACAACGGCAACGTCGCCGACCAGTTCGACGAGCTCCACCCGGCCGTGCTGGAGCTCATCGCGGGGGTCATCGGGACCTGCCGCGAGCACGACGTGGCGACATCCATCTGCGGGCAGGCCGGCTCCAAGCCGGAGATGGCCCGCTTCCTCGTCAACGAGGGCGTCTCCTCCATCTCGGCCAACATCGACGCCGTTCGCGACGTCCAGCACGAGGTCAAGCGCATCGAGCAGCAGCTGCTGCTGGACTCCGTCCGCTGAGCCGCGTCGCGACCACGACCCACGAGGCTTTTACCCCGTCATCGCCGACCGGGAGCCATGCAACGGTCCTCGCTCGCGGCGCTGGCGCTCGCCCTGTTGCTCGTGACCGCCGGCTGCAACGGGCTCGCGCTCGGAGACGGCGGTGATGGCGGCGACGGCAGCGACGGCGGCGACGGCGCCACGGGCAGTGCCCTCCCCGGCGTCGAGGACGGCGAAGTGACGAACACCACGGCGCTCCTGGCCGCCCACCAGCAGGGGCTCGTCGATGCCGGCTTCGAGAACCGTGTTCGGGTCAACGCCACCGTCGTCCAGCAGGACCGGGTCACCGACGTCCAGCGCAGTCAGCAGACCGTCGTCGAGGCCGGTGGCGGCGAGTACCAGTACCGGACGGTCAACGGGGGCGGCAGCGGCTTCGTCCGGTTCGACCACTGGGGCAACCGGTCGGTCTGGGTGACCCGCGGCCAGGTCGGGAACACGACCCGCTACCAGGTCCGGGACCAGGCGGCGCCGATGCGGAGCCTCTCCGGCG
>UEZS01000010.1_pt1 | contig 13023 bp, 15 predicted proteins | sample 1903651 | NCBI WGS metagenome assembly UEZS01 (sample SAMEA4776352, study PRJEB27445) | saltern metagenome | biome: Hypersaline environment; feature: solar saltern; material: Pellet | place: Spain | collected 2014-08 | depth 0 m | reverse complement strand
TTCCCGCAGCGCTCGCCTGTGGCGAGCGCGAGGAAACCCGAGCGGGAAAACGCTCGAATGAAAGCTCTCGTCAGTCGTCGGCCGGCGCGGCCGCGAACCCGACGTCGATCTCGCCGGCGTCGAGTTCCGCCTCCACCTCGCGGACGGCCTGGACCATGTTCCTCGTCTTCCCGTACGCGACGTCGCGCGGCAGGAGCTTCAGGCCGCAGTCCGGCGAGATGGTGAGCCGTTCCGGTGGGACGATCTCGAAGCCCTTCTTGATGTTCTCCTTGATCACCTCGACCGGTTCGACCTCGGCGGTGTGGGCGTCGACGACGCCGAGCGCGAGGTCCTTGGTGAACTCGGGGTCCTGGAACACCGGCACCTGCTCGTACTCCCCGTTGGCGAGTTCGAGGTCGAACTCGTGGACGGGGAAGTCGAGCACCTCGGGGTAGATGCGGGAGTAGTCGCCGTAGCAGACGTGCAGGCCCAGCCGGACGTCCGCGGGCACGTCCTCGACGATGCGTTCGAGGCACTCGCCGACGATGGCGTGGTCGTCGGGGGTCGTCGCGAGCGCGGGCTCGTCGATCTGGATGTAGCGCGCGCCGGCCTCGACCAGCGCCTCGACCTCCTCGTTGACGAGGTCGGCCAGCTCGTAGGCCAGCGTCTCCTCGTCGTCGTAGTGCTCGTTGAACGACCAGTTCGCGAGCGTGTACGGCCCCGTGATGGGCACCTTCACGGGGTGCGAGGCGACGCCGTCGGTGAACTCGAACTCCTCGACCAGCCACTGCTCGCCGTAGGAAACCTCGTCCACGACGGAGGGCTTGTCGAAGTAGTTGTGGCCCCAGACCTTGACGGGGCCGTTGAACTCGTAGCCGTCGATGCGGTGGGCGAAGTACTCCACCATCTCGTTGCGCCGCATCTCGCCGTCGACCACGACGTCCAGCCCCGCGCGCTCGTGCTCCCTGGTGATGAGCCGGGCGGCGTCGTCGTGAGCCTCCGTCAGGTGGTCCTCGCCGAAGTCGTACTCGTCGTCCTCGACGAGCTCCTCCGCGCGGTTGAGCCACTTGGGCTTGGGGTACGACCCCACGACCGTCGTCAGGAGGAAGTGGTCGTTGGAGTGGTCGTCGGGGCGGAACTGCTCGCGCACGTCGGCGCCGCCGTCGGCGGCGGTCCGGCGCGTCCCGCCGTCGCCGACCTCGGGCCAGCCGTCGGTCATGCCGTCACCTCCTCCTCGCCTGCGGCGGCACGCGCGAGCACGGCCAGCTTCTCGCGGGCCCGGTTCACGGGCAGGTAGAACAGCTCCGTGTTCGCGGTCAGATACGTCGTGTCGAACGACTGGGCGGGAATCTGCTCCCCGACCCACTCCACGCGCTCCCGGACGGTTTCGACGCCCTCGACGCGGGTGTTCTGGCCGTCGACCAGCCCCAGCGCGATGTCGTCGGTAGTGCCGTACTCCGTGATGTTGTACAGGTTGGCCTCGTGGTCGCTGACGAAGTCGAACCCGACCGCGTCGAGGTCGGCGTCCATCAGGTGCGCGTACGGCTTCTCCGGAACGGCGCCCCAGTAGGTGTGGCAGACGACGTCGGCCTCGGTTGCGGTCGCGACCCGGTCGATGGCCGCGCCCGCGCGCTCGTCGATGCCCGCCTCGGGCGGGTTCTCGACCAGCGATGGCTCCAGCAGGAACAGGGTCGCCACGTCGGGGAACTGCTCGACCTCGTCGACGAGGAAGTCGGCGACGGCGTCGAGGAACGCCGCCTCGTCGCCGTACTGCTCGTCGGTCGCGAGGTCGGCCAGCGAGTACGGCCCCGGGAGGACGGCCTGCAGGTCGCCGGCCCCGTCGTCGAGCGCCTCGGCCGTGGCGTCGAGTTCGGCGGCCACGTCGCCGGTCGCGGTCAGTTCCCCGACGACCACCGGCTCGCGGTAGAAGTTGTTGTTGTCGTAGTAGCGGACGATGCCACGGGTGTCGACGGCGTCGGCCATGGACAGCGGGTGGGCGATGTTGTCGTCCCAGCGGGCCTGCCCCCCGACCACGCGGTCGAGGCCGGCCTCGGTCTGCCAGTCGAGTTCCTCCGCGCGGACGCGGTCGTACGCTTCCGTCACCGCCTCACCCTCCGTCCCGTCGATGAGGTCGGACTTCTGGTGTCCCTTCAGGTCCGAGAGCTCCCCCTTCGCCCAGTCGGGCAGCGGCAGGAGTCCCGGTGTCGTCGCGACGAGTTCGGTCATCAGTCGGCGTTACGTGACCACTCGGAATAATATTTGCTAATCGTCCTGATGCCCAACGGTAATTCAACGCGGGCCTCGCCCGCCCGTCGGGACCAGCTCCAGGACGACCAGTCGCTCCGAGGGGTAGCTCTCGTCGGCGGCCTCCTCCGTGACGAGCCCCGCCGCGCGGGCCGTGTCCCGGACCGCGTCCAGCCCGGTGAGCGAGGAGACGAGCAGCAGCGCCCGGCCGCCGGGGGCCAGGACGCGCCGGACCGACGCCAGGAACGGGTCCACGACGGCACGGCCGTCCGCACCGCCTGATAGCGCCCGCTCCATCCAGTCGTCCCACTCCTGATCCTCGGGCGTGGGGAGGTACGGCGGGTTGAACAGGACCCAGTCGAAGCTCCCGCCCCGGAACGGCGCGACCATGTCCGCCCGGACGGCCTCCAGCCCCGCATCGCGGGCCCGGCGACAGGCGTGTGGGTTCAGGTCCGAGGCGACCACGCGGGCGCCACAGGCCTCGTCGACCGCGCGGCCGACGTGGCCGGAGCCGGTCCCCAGGTCGAGCACGCGGTCGCCCCGGCCGACGCGGCTCACGGCGGTCGTGGCGAGCAGCTGCGAGTCCTCCGCCGCGCGATAGACGTTCGGCTCGCCCCGGAGGTCGGCCAGCCGCGGTCGGTCGCGGTCAGTCATCGTCGTGGTCCATCGGTTCGACCGGGTCCGAGAGGTCGTACGCCGACTCGACGCGCTCGACCGCGGGGATGTACTCCCCCTCGACACTGCGGGGCTGTGTGTCCCCGGTCTGGCCGGACTCGATCGCGACCGTCGGGTCCGTCACCGCCGTCGCGGGCGTGCCACGGTCCGCCTCCGCCCCGTCGACGCGGCGAACGGCCCGCTCCACGTCGCCGTTCCCGTTGTCGGCGGCCCGGGCGCCACGCCCCTCGCCGGCGAGGCGGAAGCCGTCCGCCTCCTCGCGGGACATCAGCTCGCGCTGCGGGAAGGGGATCTTCACCGCCTCGCGCTCGAAGGCACTCTTGACGGCGTCGATAACGGCGTTCTGTGCGGCCCACTTGCGCTCGACCGTCGGGTCCGGGATCCAGAACCGCAGCGTCAGCACCACCGATGAGGTGCCGAACTCGTCGATGACGACGTCCGGGGCCGGGTCGCCGAGCACCTCGTCCAGCGCGTACATCGCCTCGCGGGCCAGCTCCATCGCCTTCGCGACCTCCACGTCGTAGTCAACGCCGACGTCGACCTGGATACGGAGCTTCCCGTTCCGCGAGCGGTTGATGATCTCGTCGTCCGTGATGCGGTCGTTCGGGATGACGACGACCTCGTTGTCGAAGGTCCGGATCTCCGTATTGAACATGGAGATATCCGTGACGATTCCCTCCTGCTCGTCGACGATGACCCACTCGTTCACCTCGAACGGCCGCGAGAGGAGCAGCACGAACCCGGCGACGATGGCGCCCAGGGTCTGCCGGGCGGCGAGCCCGACGATGAGCCCCGCCGCGCTCGCGCCCAGCAGCAGACTCTGTGGGTTCACCCCGTACAGGGCGAGCGAGAACAGCCCCGCCGGCGCGAACACGAGGAACTGGACGATATGGTGGGCCACTTCCTTCTGATGGGCCGTGATGGCGTCGGCCTCGGACCCCCGGCGTATCACCCGCTTCGTGATGCGGGTGACGGTGAACGCCGTCCCGAACACCGCCGCCAACACGAGCACCCGGACGCCGTCCGTCGGCCCGACCCTGATGAAGGTGAACGCCTCCGACAGCTCGGCCCGGAGCCGCCAGACCACGACGATACCGAATGTGAGGGCCAGCCCCATCAGCGTGAGCAGCAGCGACTGGATGGCCTCGACCGCCTCGTCGTCCCCGACGCGCCGCTTGAGCGGGCGCCCGAGCGCGTAGACGACCCCCGCCACGACGGCGAAGAGCGCGAACAGCCCGATGCTGATGAGATACTGCTCCGTCCGCGTGAGCGTCCAGGTCCACGGGTTCAGCACGGGCTCCGTCTGGAGCAGCCACGCCGCGGCCGGCGCCCCGGTCACGGCGGGGTCACCTCCGTCGTTTCGGTCGCGAGCCGGGCGAGTTCGGCGAACTCGGCGGGCCTCACGTCGCCGGCACGCCGCCCCATCAGCTCCTCGTCGGCCGCGTCGACCACGGCGTCCGCGTCGGCGATGCCGCTGATGTGGACGGTGTTCCGGACGGCGTTGCGCATCGTCTTCCGGCGCTGCGTGAACACGCCCCGGACGAGGGCCATGAACACCGCCTCGTCGACCTCGTACGAGGGTGCCCGTGGCAGGCACCGGACCACCGCGCTCTGGACGGCGGGCTCCGGGTCGAACGCGGCCGGCGGGACCGTCTCGACCACCTCCACATCGGCGTAGTGGCCGGCAGTGACCGAGAGGCGGCCGTAGTCGTCCGTACCCGGGTCGGCGGCCATCCGCTCGGCGAACTCCCGCTGGAGCATCAGGACCAGCGGCACCCCACGCGGCAGGAGCCGGAAACAGAACTCGCTGGACGCCCCGTACGGGAGGTTCGAGACGGACCCGGTGAACCCCGGGAGGTCGCACTCCAGCGCGTCACCCTCGATGACCTCGAGACGTCCAGTCTCGATGGCCGCGGCGAACTCCTCGCGGAGGAACCCCGCGAGGTCCGGGTCACGTTCGATGACGGTGACGTGCCCGTCCGTATCCGTGAGGAGGCGGTCGGTCAGCCCGCCGGTCCCGCCGCCGATTTCCAGCACGCGGTCGGCGGCGTCGGTGGGGAGGTAGCCGGGGAGACGGTTCAGTACCCGGTCATCGACGAGGAAATGCTGGTCGCGCCCTGGGTCGCCGCGGACCCCGGCCCGACGGCGGAGGGCGTCCGGGTCCCGTCGTGTCATACGTTCTATCTCATGGTCGACGCTGTGGTGATAAAGCGTTGGCGCCCCGCTCCGGCGGACGACCCGCTCACTCGCCCGGGTCCCGGGCCGTGAAGATGCGGTACTTCATCTCCTCCTCCCTGATCTCCTCGACGATACGGTCGATGAGCGCCCCTCGCGGGTCGTGGAGACCGGAGACGCGGTCCGTCAGGTCGTCGAACGACTCGAACGGCTGGCGCTTGCGCTGGTCGAGGACGTTGTTCCGGAGCTTCTTGCCGATGCCGGGGAGCAGATTCAGCGCGTGGAGCCGGGTCGTGATGGCCTGGGCGTCGTTGAAGAAGTCGACGAACCGCCGCTCCTCGCTGTCGACGATATCGCCCACCCCGTACTCCAGTTCCGACTGTGCGGCCCCGGGGAGGTCGTCGTGGTCGATCCGCTGGACCCGACTCACCGCCTCCCCGCGCGGGTCGATATCGACGCGGTCGCCGACGTCCATGTCCGTGTCGGCCTCGAACCGGACCAGATAGCACCGGAAGTCCTCGAGTCCCAGCGCGTAGGCGACCGGAGTCGTCGTGCGCTGCTCGTCCGGGACCCCGGTCGGCAGGTAGTCGAGCACCACCGCCTCGCGCGGGGCGTCCGAGTCGCCGGACCCACCCGTCTCGTCGCCGGCGTCAGTCATACCCCGAAGCTAACGGGAGGCGATATTTAAAATGCGCCCACGGCGCGGCTGGTCACGGCGGCCCCGTCGGCCACGGCGCAGGCTGGCGAGCGGGCGGGGCCGCTCCCGGCACCGGACCGTGGCACCGCGCTCGCGGAACCGATCGGACGGTGGCGTGCCGCCCGGCCGGGTCGGCGGTCCGGCGACGACGTGTCAGGTCACACGACCGGGTGCCCGCGGCATCGCAGTTGAACCTCAGTGCTGGCGGCCCCCTGCCTCGTTCTCGTGCTATCCGTGCGCACAGTTCGGACGTGAGACGCGGCTATATTCCGGGGGAGGCGAGGAGAAACCGAGAGGGGGACGAACTACCGGGGCGCTCTCAGTAGGAGCGGACCTTCGGCTCGTAGGCCTTCTCGGCGCCCTCGAGGATGACGTCCGTGTAGTAGATCTCGGGGCTGCCGTCCGACCACTGGACCATCGTGTGCTTGAGCCACTCGTCGTCCTTGCGCTTCTGGTGCTCCTTGCGCCAGTGGGCGCCGCGGAACTCGTTGCGGGCGAGCGCGCTGAGGGTCATGGTCTCGGCCACGTCGATGAGGTTCCGCGTCTCGATGGTGTGGATGAGGTCCGTGTTGTAGGTGCTGGAGGGGTCGGAGACGGCGACGTTCCGGTACTCCTCGCGGCACTCCTTGATGACCTCCAGGGCCTTCTTCAGACCCTCCTCCTCGCGGAAGACGTTGACCCAGCGGGTCATGGCCTTCTGGAGCTTCTGCCGGATCTCGGCGTGGTTGCGACCCTCGCGGCTCTTCAGCTCCTCGACGCGCTGGCGACAGCGCTCGGCGGTCCGCTCGACGGTCGCGGACGGGTTGAGCAGCTCCCCGCCGTCCGGGGCCGCCTCCCCGCCGTCGGCCGCCACGTCCTCGTCCGCGGGCCCCAGCGCGCCCGGCTCAACCGGGGCGCCGAGGTCGTCCTCGTGCTCGATGGCCACGGAGGGACCGGTCTCGACGAGCGCCTCGCCGTAGTCACGCCCGGCGGCGTAGAGCCCGGAGACGCAGGTCTCGCCGTGCTCGTTCGTCTCGATGCCGCCCATATGGTAGTGCTGCCCGGGCTTGACCGGCATCGGCTCGGTGAGCCCGTCGACGCCCTCGAAGTCCTCCGCGAGGTGGAGGATGTTCTCCAGGCGGTCGGTGATGCGCTCCTCGCCGAGGTGGCGCATGTCGAGGTAGACGTACTCGTCCTCGACGCCGCGCCCCTCGTTGACCTCCGTCAGCTCGGCGCGGGAGACGACGTCACGCGAGGCGAGCTCGCCGGCGTTGTTGGCGTACCCGCCCTCGAACATGAACCGCTCGCCCTCGGCGTTGTAGAGGATGCCCCCCTCGCCACGAACCCCCTCGGAGATGAGCACCCCCGTGGAGGGGAGCGTGGTCGGGTGGAACTGGACGAACTCCATGTCCTCGACCGGGGCGCCCGCGCGGTAGGCCATCGCGGGGCCGTCGCCGGTGTTGGCGACTGCGTTGGTGGTGTGGTCGAACGCCTGTCCGTCGCCACCGGTCGCGAGAACGACGCCGTTCGTGGCCTCGAAGCCGACGACATCGCCGCTCTTGATGTCGTAGGCGACGCAGCCGTGACACTCCCGGTCCTCGGGGTCCGGCTCGTCGGTGACGGCGAGGTCCATCACGTAGAACTCGTCGTACACCTTGATGCCCCGTTTGACGACCTGCTCGTACATGGTGTGGAGCAGGTGGTGGCCAGTCTCGGCGCCGGCGTAGGTGGTCCGTGGGAAGCTCAGGCCGCCGAAGGGCCGCTGGGAGACGCGCCCGTCGTCCTCGCGGCTGAAGGGCATCCCCCAGTGCTCGAGCTGAATGACCTCCTCGGGGGAGGTCTCACAGAGGGTCTCGATGGCCGGGGCGTCCCCCAGGTAGTCCGAGCCCTTCATCGTGTCGTATGCGTGGTCGGTCCAGTCGTCGCCGTCCCGCAGCGCGGCGTTGATGCCGCCCTCGGCCGCGCCCGTGTGGGAGCGAACGGGATGGAGCTTCGAGACGAGCGCCACGTCGGCGCCCTCCTCGTGTGCTGCGATGGCCGCTCGGAGGCCGGCGCCGCCGGCGCCGACCACGATGACGTCGTGTTCGTACATTGTGTGTGAAAGGGTCGCTGTGTTCTAAATCCGTGTTGGAGTTCGACTGACTTGATGCTGTCGTGCGATAGCGCCCGCAAGCGCCCGGATCCGGCAGAACATGCCGGGTCCGAGCGCTCCGGGAGCGCCGACCGAGGCTCACCAGAACTTCAGGTTGTTCTTGACGGCCTCGCGCTTGAGCTCCTGGATGTGCTCGGTGAGCGGGATGTCCTTCGGGCAGACCTCCGTGCAGGAGAACTGGGTCTGACACCGCCAGACGCCGTGCTCCTGCTCGATGATCTCCAGTCGTTCCTGCTTGCGGTTCTCGCCCTCCCGCTCGTCCATCGCGAACTTGTAGGCCTTGTTGATCGCCGCGGGACCGAGGTACTCGTTGTTCCCGGCGGCCACGTTGCAGGAGGACATGCAGGCGCCACACCAGATACAGCGCGAGGACATCTTGATTTTCTCGCGGTTCTCCCGGGTCTGGCGCTGCTCCTCCATCCCGTCGGGGAGCTCGTCGGCGTCGAAGTACGGCTCGACGGCCTCCATCTGGTCGTAGAAGTGCTCCATATCCACGACGAGGTCCTTGACGACCTCCTGATGGGGGAGCGGTTCGACGCGGATCTCGCCGGGGACGCCGCCGTCGTCGCCCAGGTCGACCACCTGGGTCTTGCAACCCAGATGCTGGGTGCCGTTGACGAACAGCGCGTCCGAGCCACAGACGGCCTGCCGACAGGAGTGCCGGAAGGTGAGCGAGGAGTCGTAGTGGTCCCGGGCGTACATCAGCGAGTCCAGGACGGTCATCCCCTTCGTGAACGGCACCTCGAACGTGTCGAAGCGGGGCTCCTCCTTCTCGGGGATCTCCGGGTCGTAGCGGAACACCTTCAGCGTGAACGTGGTGTCCGCCTCGTCGAGGTCGTTCTCGGCCCGCTCGCGCATCCGGTCGCGGCTCGCGGCCCGCTCGGCCTTCTCCTCCAGGCGGCGGCGCTGGTGGCTGGACTGCTCTTCGGTCTCGGTCTCCTGTTCGGTGACTTGTGTGCTCATTATGCTGCGGGTCCGATGATGAAGCCGGCCATCGCCATCGCGACGCGGATGCCCTGTGCGACCAGGAGCACGCTCGCGAGGATCAGCCCGTACTTGACGACGGTCTTCGGGGTGCCGTCGAGCCCCTGGTTGACGAGTGCGTTGTAGACCCCGTTGACGCCGTGGAAGGTGGCGGTCACGAGGAAGGCGACCATCGTGAGGAAGTAGCCCGGCTGGCTCATCCGCAGGTTGGTCTGCATGAAGGTCACCTCGGCGGCGTGGTTGACGAAATGCAGCAGCATGAAGTGGAACGCCAGCACCACCACGAGGAACGCCGCGGTGAGCCGCTGGAGCAGCCAGCGCGTCCCCTTCGGCTCGAACGAGGAGTAGTAGTCCGCCATCACACCGCCCCCGCGAGGAAGGTCGGGACGCTCGCCACCACGATGGCGCCCGTGAGGGCGAGCGACGCGTAGAAGCTCTTGTCCTGTGCCTCCAGTCCGACCCCGAGGTCGACGAACAGCAGTCGCAGTCCGTTGAGGATGTGGAAGACCGCGACCGCCAGCAGGCCGACCTCCAGGAACCGGATGACCAGCAGGCTCTCCAGGCCCACGATAGTCTGGGTGTAGGCCTCGGCGCTGATGGTGGCCGTGCTCAGCACGGCGATATGCGTGAACAGGTAGCCGACGAGCACCCAGCCGGTGAACTTGTGGAACACCCAGGCCCACATGCCGGCGGAGAACTCCCGCCACCGCCCGAAGTCCTCCACCAGGCCCCGGTCGTACGATTGACTCATTACGGGAACGTGTGGGAACCGGTCGCGTATAGAAGTTGCCTTTGCGCGCCAGCGGACTGCCACGAGGCGGCTCTCTCCGGGCGGTTCCCGACCGGGCACCGGGCCGGTCGACCCGGCGCCATCTGCCGGCAGTTCGACGGCCTCGAACGGCGGGCGCTCAGTCCCAGGAAGACCGGTGTCCCCGCCAGATCCCCGGGATACGTCCCGTCCAGTTCCTCGCCGATGAGACCGCCGCTGAACGCGATGACCCCCCCGTACCGGCGCGGGTTGCGCGCGACGTACTCCGCCGCGAGGCAGGCGCCCTGCGAGAACCCGCCGAGGACGATGCGCTCGTGCGGGATGCCGGCCTCGACCGCCCGGCCAACGGCGTCGTCCAGCGCCCGCAGCCCCGAGGACCGGCCGGGTTCGTTCGCCTCGACCGGCGCCAGGAAGGAGTTGGGGTACCACTCGTTGCGCGCGGCCTGCGGGGCGAGATAGGCTACGCCCTCGACCGCGAACTCATCGGCCATGCCGAGGATGCCCCGCGCCGAGGCGCCCCGGCCGTGAGCGAGGACGACCGCGGCGGGCGCGTCCGCCAGGTCCGCTCCCGCGGTCGTGATGCCCTGCCCCTGATGTGGCCCGACCTCGTCGTCGGTGCGGTCGCCGCTCATCGGCCGTCCTCCGCTCGCCGTTCGACCAGTAGTGTCACCATGTCACCTGAGTTCGTCCCCGAACCTACTTATGCGTTCCCTGACAACGATGGCGGTAGGTGACGAAGATGTCCTCTGGTACGGATAACCCGACAGCGGAGACGGTCGCCGACGACGGCCCCTGTGCCGTGGTCGACTCGCTCGAACAGATCGGCTCACAGTGGCGGCTCATCGTCCTGCACGACCTGCAGGACGGCGAGAAGCGTTTCAACGAGCTGAAACGGTCGACCGACGCCTCCTCGCGGACGCTCTCGCGGGTCCTCGACGACCTCCAGGAGATGGGCTTCGTCGACCGCCGGATGGAGGAGGACGCCCCCGTTGCGACCTACTACTCGCTGACGCGGAAGGGGGAGTCGCTCTGCCCCGTCTTCGACGAGATCGAGCGGTGGGCCGACGAGTGGCTCCAGCCCCCGGCGGGCGAACCGGACGTCGCCGCCGAGTCCGCGGACTGAGCCGTGGACCGGCTCTGTGTCTACTGTGGTTCCAGCCCCGGCCACGACCCCTCGTACCGCAAGGCCGCCCGCGCGCTGGGCGGGGAACTGCTCGCCCGCGACCTGGGACTGGTCTACGGCGGCGCCAGCGTCGGTCTGATGGGCACCATCGCCGATACCGTCATCGAGGGTGGCGGCGAGGTCATCGGGGTCATCCCCGAGGCGCTACAGGACCGGGAGGTCGCCCACGCCGGGCTGACCGACCTCCAGGTCGTGGACTCGATGCACGACCGCAAACGGCGGATGGTCGACCTGGCCGACGGCTTCGTCGCCCTGCCCGGCGGGCTGGGCACGCTGGAGGAACTGTTCGAGGTGCTGACGTGGGCCCAGCTCGGCCTCCACGACGACCCATGTGGGCTCCTCAACGTCGAGGGGTTCTACGACGGGGTCGTCGCGCATCTGGACGGCGCGACCGATGCCGGCTTCGTCTCGGCGGCCCACCGCGACCTCGCGCGGGTCGAGCGCGACCCGGCCGCCCTGCTCGACGCGTTCGAGGCGTACGAGCCGCCGACCGAGCCCAAGGTCGGCCCCGACGACGTGTAGCTCAGAGGGCCAGCAGGTCGCGGGCCTCGTCCGGGGTGGCCGGCTCGCGCCCGAGCGTTCGGGCCACGCCCGCCACGCGCTCGACCAGCTGGGCGTTGCTCTCCGCCAGCTCCCCCCGTTCGGAGTAGACGTTGTCCTCCAGTCCGACGCGGACGTGGCCGCCGAGTATCGTCCCCAGCGTCGCGAACGGGAGCTGGTGGGGCCCGAACCCGAGCGTGTTGAACGTCGCGCCGTCGGGCAGGTTCCGGACCGCGTTCAGCAGGTTCCGCGGCCGCGCCGGCGTCAGCGTGCCCCCGCCGAACACCAGCGTCGTGTGGTACGGCGGCGCGAGGTCGCGCCGTTCTAAGAGCCCGTGGATCTCGTTGACGTGGCCGTCGTTGAACGCCTCTAACTCCGGCTTGATGCCGCGGTCGTCCATCTCGTCGTAGAGCGCGTCGACCATGGCGCGCGGGTTCTCGCTCGTCAGGTGCCGGTAGCGGTTGAGCGGACCCATGTCGAGGCTCGCCATCTCCGGGGCGGGGTCGGTCCGCAGCGGCTGGCGCCGAGCCTCCAGTGGCGCGCCCGTCCCGCCGGTCGAGTGCTGGATGACGAGGTCGGTCGTCTCGCGGACCGCCTCGGTCAGCTCCTGGAACCGCTCCGCCGAGAACGACCGCTCCCCGTTGGGCTGTCGGGCGTGCAGGTGAGCGACGCTCGCGCCCGCGGCCTCCGCGTCGGCCGCGGCCGCCGCCACCTCCGCCGGCGTCTCGGGCAGGTTCGGGTTCGCCTCCTTCCCGTGGACCCCCCCGGTCAACGCGACCGTGATGACGACGGGTTCGCCCGAAAGGTACTCCTCGTACCCCGTCACGGGTCGGCCTCCCCGGCGTCCAGGCCCTCGGCCTCCCGGTAGAACTCGCAGTGGGCGGCGTGCGAGAGTTCGAACCGGTCGTTGCAGATGTCAGCGCGCATCGGCTCGGCGAACTCCTCGAGGACGGTGCAGTAGGCACGCTCGGTCGCGGCGTGGTCGCCGTCGCGGTAGTCCAGGTGGGGACAGCTCATGGACGCAGCTTCTGGACCCGTCGTGTTAACCGTTCGCGGGCATCCGTGTCGGGTGGTGACACCGGTGTCCGCCGGTCGGTCTCCGGGTGATAACGCGGATACGTTCGGCTCCCGAGCGGAACGCGGACGTCCCGGCCCGAGACTACGATATTAGTCAGTTATGACTCGTTATCCTCGGATCCCAGCCCGACGCCGAGCCCGAGGGTCTCCGTCGCCGCGTCCAGTCGGGTCAGATTGTCGGTGATGGCCGCCCGGGCGGCGTCGCCGATGCCGGGGTGGAAGCCGACGACGACGGTGCCCTCGTAGTCGTGTGCCTCCAGCTGCGAACGGGCCTCGAAATGGCGCCCGTAGCCGTCCGACCCCCACTCGACGTCGCTGTCGAACACCTTCTCGCGGAAGCCGGTCCCGTAGTTGGCGCGAGCCTTGGTGTCGAGGGTGTCGAGCCGCTGGGCGGCGGCCGACCCGTCGCGCCGGAGCGCCAGCAGCAGGTCCGTCACCGGGTACGGGGGGTCGGCGTCCAGCGCCGGCGCGTACGCACCCGGGACCCGGTCGAGGTCGCCGTCCGACTCGACCGTGTAGGCCAGCAACCGCGGGACGCCGTCCTCGTGGAGGTGGGCGATATGCGAGGC
>UEZS01000002.1_pt1 | contig 13211 bp, 12 predicted proteins | sample 1903651 | NCBI WGS metagenome assembly UEZS01 (sample SAMEA4776352, study PRJEB27445) | saltern metagenome | biome: Hypersaline environment; feature: solar saltern; material: Pellet | place: Spain | collected 2014-08 | depth 0 m | reverse complement strand
GCGCTCGAACCGGTCGAGCGCCTGTTCGACGGTGGCCCCCCACTTGATGTCCCGCCAGATACGGTCCATCTCGTCGTTGAGGTCGCCGAGGTCGCTCCGGCGGACCCGGTCGAACGAGGAGACGACCGCCACGCCGGCCTCGTTGAGGCTGGCGAGTCGCTCCAGCATGTTCGGGATGGCGCTCTCCAGCCGCCGAAGTCGCTGCTGGGACACCTCGTAGACGACGGCGAAACTGGCCATCACGAACAGCGCGGACTGGACGACTGCGTCGTCGAACGCCCGGACGTCGAGGGCGCCGCCGGCCAGCGCCCCCGGGAGCTGTCCCAGCACGTAGCCCAGCGCGATGGGAACGGTGACGAGCAGGACGAGTTCCGGGCGGTCGAACACCGACTCGACGGGGCTGGTCAGCACGTCGCGGAGCCGCTTGACCCGCTTGTGCGCGCGGAACCGGCCGAGGTTCGCCCTCGAGCGCGGACTCACCACCCGTCCCCGCTCGTCAGCCCGATGACGAGCAGGATGGTGATGAGGAACAGCATCCCCGCCACGACGGCGGTGACGTACACCTCGGCGGTGGTCGCGAGCAGTTCGAGGATCTCCCGCTGTTGCTCCTCTGCCTGCTCCCGGTAGCGCTCGTACTCGTCGGCGAGGAACCGCGAGAGGTTGCGGCCGGACTGGAGGACGCTGTTCAGGTTCTCCAGGAACTTCTGGAACTCGTCGGAGGGGGTCCGCCGGGAGAGATCCCGGACGGCGGTGACCAGGTCCTGTCCGAACAGGTCGATGTTGCGGACGCCCACGCCCATCTCGTCGGCGCCGGCGCCGAAGACCCCCCGGTTCTCCGAGAGCGAACGCATCACGTCCGGGAACGCCATCCCACCGCGGGACTGGGCGTAGATGAACGCCACCATCCGCGGGAGCGAGGCGTCGATCTGGCGCGCCCGGGTCGTCGCCCGCACGGAGGGGATGCTCCACCGGATGGCGTAGACGACCGTGGCCGCGGCGATACCGAGCAGGATGCTCGTCACGGCGAGCAGTGCGAACAGTTTGGCGTCGAACGTGAGCAGCCAGTCCGGCAGCGAGGAGGTGGCGTCGGTGATGGCCGGGCTGGGGGCGGTCAGCTCGGTCAGCCCGAGCAGGTCGATGAGGAGTCCGCCGAGGTAGACGCCGACGACGGCCCCGGCGAACGCCGCCACGGCGGTGTACAGGTAGGTCTGGGTGACGTAGATGCGGTACGGCGTCCCGATGCCGGCCGCCCTGAGGGTCCGCTCCCGGGACGGGTTCGGGACGATGGTCCGGCCGCCGAAGATGGCGTAGGCGAGCCGCTTGACGTCGCGCTCCAGGCTCCTGTTGAACGGTGCCAGCGCCACCACTGCCACCGTCACGAGGACGACGATGAGCGGGATGTAGGTCGTGACGGCCATCAGTCGTCGGCGCTCACCTCCGCCTCCGGCGGGTCGAGCTCGGGGGCGTCGATGCGGTCCATCACCCGGTCCGGGTCGGCGTAGTAGCGGTTCACCATCGCGGTGAACTGGCGGTACTGGGTCACCGCCTCGTCCCAGAGATATTTCAGGAAGCGGCGGCGCTGGCGCAGCTCCTGCAGCAGGTCCCGCTGCGACCAGCCCCGCTCGGCGCGTATCTCGTCCACCAGGTTGCGGTTCCCCTGGCTGAAGCTGTCGTCGGTCGCGTTCCAGTCGTACGCGCTCGCGTAGTCCAGCTCCCCGGTCCGCTGGTCGATCCCCTCGATCTCGGCCACGTCGGAGGCCCGGCGCACGCGCTCGCCCCCGAAGCGGGCCAGCGTCTGGACGACGAGCACGTCGAGCGACTGGACCATCGGTCGCGGGACGTTGATGGGTTCGTTCTCCAGCCGGTTGATGGCGGTCTGCACCGAATCGGCGTGCATCGTCGACAGCGTCGTGTGGCCCGTGTTCATCGCCTGGAACAGCGTGATAGCCTCCTCACCGCGGACCTCGCCGACGATGATGTACTCCGGCCGGTGCCGAAGCGAGGACCGGAGCAGGTCGTACATCGTGATGTTGGCGGCCTCGTCGAGCCGTTCCCGGGTGACGCTGGAGAGCCAGTTGTCGTGGTAGAGCGCCAGCTCTCGGGTGTCCTCGATGGTGATGAGCTTCGACCGCGGCGGGATGAACATCGAGATGGCGTTCAGCGAGGTGGTCTTGCCCGCCGCCGTCCCGCCGGCGAAGATGATGTTCTTGTTGTGTTCGATGGCCATCCAGAGGTAGGCCATCTGGTCCAGACTGTAGGTCCCGAACCGGAGCAGGTCGATCGGCGTGAACGGCTCCTCACTGTACTTCCGGATAGTGAACGCCGAGCCCCGGGGGGTGACCTCCTGGCCGAGCGCCAACTCCGCGCGGGAGCCGTCCTCCAGGGTGGTCTCCACGACGGGGTTGCCCACGGAGATGTGGCGGCCGGACTGCTGGGCCAACTGGATGACGAACGAGTCCAGCTCCTCCTCCCCGTAGGAGACGTTCGTCTCCACGTCCTGGTAGTCCTCGTGGTAGGCGTACAGCGGCAGCCCGTAGCCGTCGCAGGAGATGTCCTCGATGTCGGGGTCGTGCATCAGCGCGTCGATCTTCCCGAAGCCGCGGAACCGGCGCCAGAGGTAGTAGAACAGGCGGTAGAAGCCGGCCATGTCGACGTCGACGCCGTACTCCTCCAGCCGGTCCCGGAGCTCCTCCATCAGGAGCCGCTCGGCGCCCTCGTCGTCCTCGGCCTCCTCGCCGTACAGCAGCGGGTTCCGGACGTCCTCGTAGAGGGCGTCCAGGAGTTCCGCCTCGAACGCGTCCAGCGACGGCTCGACGACATGGTAGAGGTACTGGTTCTCCTCGGCGTCGTAGTTGATGGAGGCGTAGGAGAACGGCGCGTTCAGCCAGTAGCGGTCGACCTCCTCGTACCCCTCGCGACCGGCGAAGTCGACCAGCCGGCCGTGCCGACCCGGCGCCCAGTTCTCGACGTCGATACGGGAGCCACGGAACATCTCGACGGTCCGGGAGAGCTGTTCCATGGCGCTCTGAAGCGCTCCCTTGTCCGCCTGCCGCGTGTCGTTCCTGTCGGACATGATGGCCGGGTAATCCCCGCTCGTTGTCGGGACGAGACGCTACGCGTACATAAACCCACGCTGCCGAGTCACCGCCGTTCGGTCCGGCGATCGCCGCGAACCGCGGGAGTGCCCGGTCACGCCGGAGCGCGCTCGACACGGAGCAGGACCGCGCCGAAGACGAGCAGGAAGAGCACCCCGAGCGGCAGCGCACCGCCCGGATACCGCACCGTCAGCAGTGCCGTCGCGGTGCCGAGCACGGCCCCGGTCGCCAGCAGCAACCCGCCGAGCACCCGGACCGGATGTACCGGTAGCGCCGCCTCGACGCGCTCCTCGCGGGCGTAGTACGCGATGCTCAGGGCGAACGCCAGCAGGAACACGGCCGCGCCGACGGCCCACACCTGGTAGGCCTCCGCGACGCCGCCGGTCTCCCGGGCCAGGGCGGTCGGGAGCGCCTGGAACGGCGCCTCCCCCGGGAGCTGGGCGCCGAAGATGAACTGCACGAGGAACGGCTGCCACCGGACCACGACGAGCGAGATGCCCCCCTGCGAGGCGAACGATACCGACCACGGCAACAGCGCGCTGCCCCACGTCAGCAACACGGCGAGTTCGCCGGCGTACTTCGTCCGGAGCGAGACCATACGGGCCGGCCGCCCCCCGCGGTCGAAAACCTACCGATGCCGGCACCGCCCGCCATCGGCAGCGTCCCCCGTCGACACGGGGGCGTCACGTTCTTGTCCGCCCGCCCCGTAGCTCCGGTCAGTTAGATGAGGCGCGACTACTTCACGCTGGACGTCCGCAATCTGGACGCGGACGGGCCGCCGACGGCACATATCGAGTTCGACGGACCACCGGACCAGCTGGACGACCGGCTGACCGACACGGACGGGGGGTCGCTGTCGCCCGACGAACTCGACGTCGCCTTCCGACTCAAGACGCCCCCGGAGGCCGAGGACGCCGCCGGCGTCGTCGCCGTGACCAACCGAGTCACGGGCTCGTTCGTCCTCGAACTCAACGCCGACGCCGACGACGTCTTCCAGTTCATCGACGCCGCCCGCGAGTTCGGCAAGGACTCCGACGACGGCTTCCGCTACCGGGCCCACATCACCGTCGACGGCGAGACGCTGCTGGACAACGAGATGAACGTCTTCCTGGTCTACGACCCCAACGGCGACCTCCTCCGGGGCCGTTCGCTCATCCCAAGCGGCGTCGAGCTGTAAACGAGCTTCTTCGGGGTGGTGCGCGCAGGCACGAGCGAAGCGGGCGCCGAGGACACCCGAGCCGAAGCTCAGGTGTAGGGATCTATGTCGGGCCGGGTATCGGCCGTGCGGTCGGTGGGGAGGCCGTAGCGGTCGCGGAAATGGTCCCCCAGGTCCCGGCCGGCCTCGGTGAGGAAGACGACGACGCCGAAGGGCTGGTCGAACGTGGTGGCCTCGGGACCGGCGGTGTCGAGGACGAGCGCCTCGGCCGCGGGGTCGCCGACCTCGGGGAGGCGTTCGAACCACGGTTCCATCGGGACGAGGCCCGCGAGCACGTTCGGGAGGAAGAGGTCCTCGGGGAGCGGGTCGCGGGGCTGGAGCCAGACCTCGCCGACGGCGTGACCGTCGTGTTCGAGCGTCCGGCCGACGGGGTCGGTCGCGGCGCGTTCGCGGAGTTCGTCGTCGTCACGGACGGCGGCCGGGAGCGCCTCGGGGGCGACGTCCGAGGCGAAGGCCAGCGAGACGCTGGCGTCGGAGTCGCGCTCGGCGCGGGCGAGTCGCCACGGGGCCTCCGGGTCCGCGGGGGCCCCGACCAGGGTCCCCTCGAGGAGGTCCCCCGTCCGGAAGCCGTCGAGGCGTGACTGCAGGTCGTCGCGGTAGTTCGACCCGTGGACGGTGTACAGCCGTCGGCTCTCGGGGTCGAACAGGTTCAGATGCGGGACGGCCGGCAGGACGCGGAACAGCCGGAAGCGCCCGGTTCGTGTCTCCTCGTCGTCGCCGACGTGGACCTCCGGCGGGATGGTGGGTTCGTCGGGGGCTTCCTCGGGCGTGTCGTCCGTCATACGGTCAGTTCGGGCGGGGGCCGCATGGTCGTTCCGACGATCAGAGGGGCTTGGTCATCTCGCGATGGGGGATGCCGGCGTCCTCGAACGTCTCGCCGTGGGCCTCGTAGCCCAGGCGTTCGTAGAACTCCACGACGGGCACCTGTGCGTGGAGGCGGACGCGCTCGTACCCCTGGTCGCGGGCGTGGCGCTCGACGGCGGCCATCAGCCGCGCGCCCCAGCCCTCCCCCCGGCGGGCTTCGAGAACGGCCACCCGCTCGGCCTTGGCGGTCGGGGGGTCGGCCTCGTACTCGCGCAGACGCGCGGTGCCGACGGCGGTGTCCCCGTCCCGTGCCAGGAAATGCGTCGCCTCGTCGTCGCGACCGTCGAGTTCGCGCGCCTCGGGGACGCCCTGACCCTCGACGAAGACCCGGTGGCGGACGTCGATGGCGGCCTCCATGCCGGCCTCCTCGGTGACGCGTTCGACGGACTCCTGACCCATACCGGGGGCGTGGGTGGCCCGGGACTAAACCCCCGCGGGACGGTCGTCGGCGTGGGCTCCGGGCCGCCCCTGGAGCGGCACGCATATGAGCCGTCACCACCCACGGCGACCCATGACCGTCGACCGCGCACGGCTGCTCGTCGCCCTCGACGACCTCGACGTGCAGGGGATGGCGAGCGTCGCCGTCGCGGACGTGCCCGAGATAGAGGTCCGCGACCCGGCGTACGCGGTCGCGCTCGACGCCGCGGTCGATACGAACATGGCGACGCTGGAACTGGGCATCGAGGCCACCACCTACCAGCCGGACGCGTTCCCCGGCGTCGTCTACCAGGGCGACGCGGCGACGGTGCTCGTCTTCGGCACCGGGCAGCTGGTCGTCGCGGACGCCGGGTCGCGGGCTGACGCGGACGCGGCCGTCGCGACGGTCGTCGCCCGACTGGTGGAGACGGGACTCATCGACCCCGGGGCGGTCCCGGAGGCGGGCGTCGAGGCACTCCCGCTCCCCGCCGCCGAGGACCTCCCGGGGCGCGTCCACGAGGCGGCCGACCCCGACGACGGGGCGCCGGAGTGCCCGGACTGTGGGACCGACCTGCAGGGGGCGGAGAACTTCTGCCCGGAGTGTGGCGCCGAACTCGCTTGAGCGGGACGGGGGTTCGCGGCAGTTCGAGAGTCCGGTCGCGGCCGCGCCGGAGACGGTCAAGAGGTGTCGCCTGGAGGGCATGGCTCATGCGGAGGGGACCTCGTCCGGGGAGTGTTCCGTGGGGTGCGAGGGGGCCGTCCGTGGCCCCCTGAACCGTTAAGTCGGGGCCGCGAGTAGCCGGGCGCGTGATGGAACTCACCTGGCACGGACACTCCTGCTGGCACGTACAGGTCGGCGAGACGAGCCTGCTCATCGACCCGTTCTTCGGGAACCCACACACCTCCCTCGACCCGAGCGACGTTGATGACCCGGACTACCTGCTACTCACGCACGCGCACGAGGACCATATCGCCCACGCCGGCGAGTTCCCGGACGCGACGGTCGTCGCGGTGCCGGAGCTCTGCGGCTACGTCGAGGACGAGTTGGGCATAGAGAACGCCATCGCCGGGATGGGCATGAACATCGGCGGGACCGTCGAGGCCGGCGACGCCCACGTCACGATGCATCGTGCGGACCACACCAACGGCGCGATGACCGGTTACGAGCACGAACTCGGGATGCCCGTCGGGTTCGTCATCAGCGACTCGAAGCCGACCCGGGAGTCCGACACCGAGGCCACCGCGTTCTATCACGCCGGCGACACGGGTCTGATGAGCGAGATGAAGGACGTCGTCGGGTCCTACCTCGAACCCGACGCCGCCGCGGTGCCGGCCGGCGACCACTTCACGATGGGGCCCGCCCAAGCCGCTATCGCCGTCGACTGGCTCGACGTCGACCACGCCTTCCCGATGCATTACGACACGTTCCCGCCCATCGAGATCGACACGGACCGGTTCGTCCACGAGGTGGAGGCGACCGGCTCGGACGCCGAGGTCCACGTGCTGGACGGCGACGAGAGCTTCACCCTCGAGTAAGGGCGTTCGGTTCGAGAACGCCCGATATCTCTCGGAAATCCGGGATTACTGGATTATGTACTCCTGGAGGAACGTTCGAGCCGAACTGCGCCGTTACTCGGCCATCTCGTGGATACGGTCAGCGACGGCGGCGGCGAACTCGCTCGTGGCGAGCTTCTCGCCGCCCTCGATCTGGCGGTGGATGTCGTAGGTGACCTCCTTCGCGGAGATGGTCGCCTCGACGGCGTCACGGACGAGGTCGGCCGCCTTCGGCCAGCCCATCTGTTCGAGCATGATGCGGCCCGAGAGGATGAGCGCGGAGGGGTTGACCTTGTCCTGGCCGGCGTACTTGGGGGCGGAGCCGTGGACCGGTTCGGCGAGCATCCGGCCGTCGCCGAGGTTGGCGCCCGGTGCGATGCCGAGACCGCCGATCTGGGCGCCGCAGGCGTCCGAGAGGTAGTCCCCGTTCAGGTTCGGCATCGCGAGCACGTTGTACTGGTCCGTTCGCGTGAGGATCTGCTGGAGCATGTTGTCCGCGATGCGGTCGTTGACGACGACGGCGTCCTCCGGCGGTTCGCCGTCGCGCTCGTTCCAGAGGGTGTCCTCCGTGATGACCGCATCGCCGTACTCCTCCTCGGCGACCTCGTAGCCCCAGTCGCGGAAGGCTCCCTCGGTGAACTTCATGATGTTCCCCTTGTGGACCAGCGTGACCGAGTCGCGGCCGTGTTCGAGGGCGTAGTCGATGGCGTTGCGGACGAGCCGCTTGGTGCCGAACTCCGTGATGGGCTTGATGCCGATACCGACCGGCCCGTCGTGGATGGTCGAGTCGTAGCCCATCTCGTCCTCGACGAACTCGCGGACCTCCTCGGCGCCGTCCGTGCCGGCCTCCCACTCGATGCCGGCGTAGACGTCCTCCGTGTTCTCGCGGAAGGTGACCATGTCCATCTGCTCGGGCGCCTTCACGGGCGAGGGGACGCCCTCGAGGTGGTAGGTCGGTCGGACGTTGGTGTAGAGGTCGAGTTCCTTCCGCAGCGCCACGTTCAGCGAGCGAAAACCCGCGCCGACCGGCGTCGTCAGCGGCCCCTTGATCGAGACTTTGAACTCGCGCATCGCCGCCAGGGTGTCCTCCGGGAGGTTCTCGTCGTACTTCTCGCGCGCGGACTCACCGGCGTAGACCCGCATCCAGTGGATCTCGCGGCCGGTCGCCTCGGCCGCGGCCTCCAGTACCCGCTGTGCCGCCGGGCCGACGTCTACCCCGATGCCATCCCCGAAGATGATGGGGATGATCGGGTCGTCAGGGACGACGAACTCGTCGCCCTCGTCCACCTCGATTCGCGACCCGTCGGCAGGAACGTCCACTTTGTCGTATGACATAACCGGCGAAAGGGAGGGTCGGGTGAAATTACTACCGCTCTCGCTCGCTCTCCACGAACGACCATGAACGACCCGGAGAGTCGGGTCCGCGGTCCGAGACCGTGGTTCATCCAACCGTCATTCTGACGACCGTCTGCTCCCAGACCGTCGTGAAACGGGAGCGTAACTCCGCTGTGAGCCGCTCGCGCCAGCTCCGGCCGGAGCCCCCCGATCAGCTGAATCCACCGAGCACAGCGTCTATTGGATGGATTTGTCAGAATCCATTTTCCAGTACTGTAGAGAGGTGTAGGTGAACCATGAGTGGGGACGACTCATCGAACGACAGCGGTATCGAACTATCACGGAGAACGTTTGCGAAGGCCACCGGCGCCGCGGTCGGCGCCGGCCTGTTCGGCGCGTCGGCGGACACGGTGTCGGCGGACCACCCGATGGATCGGAAGTTCGCCAACCCGCGCGTGCAGGAACTGGCGAAGGTGTGGGACCGTGGCTACCGCGGTAGCAACGACAACGCCCTCGGTCTGACCGACTCCGGCATCGATGCCCGCCACCCCGACCTGGGCCCGTGGAACGGTGTCGAGATCGTCGAGGACGATGGCGGGTTCGCGCTCAAGGATCGCAACGTCGACTTCGTCCGAGACAGCGAGAAGACCCACGCCGACGAGGAGACGGTCAGTCCGGCGTCGACGACCGGGACCACCACCGTCGAACTGGTCACACTCACGCCGGACGCAAAGCGGAGCCACGCCTCCGCGACGATGACATGGACGCCGAGCCCACGTCCCAGCGGCAACGAGGCCAACAGCCTCGATCTACTGTTCCAGCGCGAGGTCGAGGGGGGCTGGGAGACGGTCGCCGAAACGGGGACCAGCCGTGAAGTGGAGGAGCTGACGGACGTTCCACTGGAGGCCGACACTCCTCACCGGTTCGCCGCCACTGGGGATCTCAGCACGGTTTCGGAGCTGACCATCACCGCCAGGACGTACGACCGGATGCCCGCGGGTCTGCTGGGGTCGGAGATCGATCCGTTCAGCGTGGGCCCGGACGAGGCCAAAACCATCGGCTGGTTCAACGCCGGGTCACGGTATGGGAACTCCCCGAAACCCCGCGACCCCGACGGCCACGGGAGCCACTGCGCCTCCATCATGGGTGGCTCCGGCCGGGCCAGTGAGGTCACCCGCGAGGTGGAGACGAGCGGGGAGACCCGGCAGCTCCAGTTCGGTAACACGGTCGACGTGGACGTGTTCGTCGACGACGGGGAGGCCGGGGTCTACGCCTCCGCCTACGGTGACAGCATCGAGATCGACATCAGCGAGCGCGGCCCGAGAGGCGAGACGGTCGCCTCCTCGACCATCTCCAGCGACGCGAGCACGAACGACAACAACACCGTCTCGGTGCCCGCCGACCCGGACGAGGCCTACACGGTGACCATCCGCCCGGCCTCGACCGAGGAGTCGGACGCCATCGCACAGGGCCTGAACGGCGTCGGCCGTGTCGACTCGTACAGCGTCGGCACGTTCGCCGATCCTCCCGGGACCACGGGTGATAGGGGCTCCGACACGCAGGTCGCGCTCCACTCCGGTGTCGCCCCGGACGCCCCGCTGGTCGGGCTGCAGGGGCTCTCGGGTCCCATCCCGTTCCTCGGCGAGTACGCGACGGAGTTCAGCGAGACGTTCAATCTCCGCGCGGTCAACATGTCGTGGGGGTACGTCGGTGGGCTCCCGCTCGGCGCTGCTGGCGGCGCCTCCGGCGATGTCTTCGGCGACGTGGTCGGTGGCATTCGGGACATGGCCGAACAGGGGATCCTGACGGTCGCCGCGGCCGGCAACGCCGCGACCCCCGCCAACGGGAACGGCGCGCCCGCGGTCGCCGACGAGACGATCAGCGTGGTCGCCACCGGCCCGAAGGACGGCATCAGCGGCTACTCGTCCGGCGGTATCGGCGCCGTCGACGACGGAGAGGACGGGACGTACATGAAACCCGACGTGACCGCGCCGGGCGGTACGCTCGACGATCTGGTGACGGCCGCGGAGGCCGACACCGACTACAGCGAGTTCGACACGGACACCGGGCCGCAGGACTACACCGGCAAGGCCGGCACGTCGATGGCCGCGCCGTTCACCAGCGGCGTCGCCGGGCTGGTCGCCGACGCGATGGAGGACGAGGACCCGGAGGGCAACAACAAGAGCATCCTCAACAGCACGGCACAGTCGGGCATCAACGACACGTTCCGGCTGAAACAGGTCATCCTGGCGACGGCGACGGAGACGGTGTTCACCGCCGCTCCGTACCACCGCGCGAAGTCCCCGTCATGCCAGGGTGGCGGCCGCGACCCGTTCGAGGGCTACGGCCGGGTCAACCCGGACGCCGCCGTCGATGCGGTGACACGGAACGTCTACGGTGGCGGCGATTCGCTGACCAACGACGAGTTCAGCCCGGACGATGCGGACGAACCTGTCACCAGTAGTTACGGGGTCACTGACAGTGACGGCAACGAACTGACAGTCGGACTCGACGTGCCTCAGGACAACCGCGCGGTCGCGGGCTACGTCGAGGCGCCGCGGGGCGTCCTCGACCTGACGGTGTCTGCCGGGAACCTCCGTGGTGCGGACGTCAGCATGGCCACCGGCGCGCCACAGGTCGACGTGTTCGTCTACGACGGCGAGAACCCGGGCCCGAACGGGGTGCCGAACGTCGTGGCGCAGGGCACGATCGACGCTACCAGCGGGGTCGGTGCGCGCAGAGGCAGCCTCACGCTCACCGTCGACACCGGCGAGGAGTTCGATCTCGGGCGCCGGGACGAGGTCGACACGCGGACGCTGTTCGTCGTCGCCAAGCTCGTCAACATCCCCGGGCTGGTCAACGGGTTCGACGCGCGGACCGATATCGAGTTCAGGGCATCGTTCACGCCCGAGTTCGAGCCACTTCCGGGGATCGACGTCTCCGGCGAGCGGTTCGACAGCGGCGACCGGTTCACCGCCAACGCCCGCAACACGGTGCGGGTCGATCTCAACAGCGCCGATGTCACCGAGGGCCGCATCTACGACCGGGTCCCCGCCGACTGGACCGTGACGGACGATCCGGACGACCCCGATACGGATTACGAGGGTGAGGTCCGAACCGAGGGTTCGCACGAGATCATCGACCTGGGGCCCTTCGGCGAGGACGACGCCACGGACGGCACCAGTCGGATCTACGCCGTCGAGGCGCCGGACTCCAACGGGAGCTACACGTTCGGCCCGGCGCGGATCGAGGTCACCGACGACGACCCGGCTCAGCGTGGCGTCCAGGCCCCCACCGCTGATGGCGAGGGGTCGTTCACCGATGACAACGACAGCGACGACCAGGACGACGGCGACGTGGAGATCACCTTCGGCGGGAACGACCCGCGGAACGTGGTCGTTGGCGGCACGTCGGCCGGGAGCGGCTCGGATACCACGCTCTCGGGCAGCACGGACGACACGACCGACTCGGCGGCCGATACCGCTGACGACACGGCGAGCGGCGATGACGGCTCCTTGACGGACACCGTCGACGACACGCTCTAGCTACGGAGCGCCCCCGCCCGTTCCCCACTCACTCCACTCGTTCCCATCCGGTGGCGACGGCCACGCGGACCGCCGCCCCAGGGGACATATCTTTTAACCATATCCCCGCGTAGCCGGCGGCATGATATCACTCGACGAGGCCGTGACCGCGCGGCTCGAATCGCACGGCGAGCGGTTCGAGGTACTGATTGACCCGGACGCGGCGCTGGCCATCAAGCGTGACGAGTTCGAGGGCGACCTGGAGGACGTCATCGCCGCGGAGGACGTGTTCGAGGACGCCTCCCGGGGCGACCGCCCGCCCGAGACCGCCCTGGAGGAGGTGTTCGGGACGACCGACCCGATGGCGATCATCCCGGAGGTGATCAAGCGCGGGGAGATCCAGATCACGGCCGACCAGCGCCGGGAGATGCAGGAGCAGAAGCACAAACAGCTGGTCAACACCATCGTCCGGAACGCGGTCAACCCCCAGCAGGACGACGCGCCGCATCCGCCCGAGCGGGTTGAGCGCGCCCTGGAGCAGGCCGGGTTCACGGTGGACCCGATGGAGCCGGTGGAGAACCAGGTCGACGATGCGCTCGACGCGCTCCGGCCGGTCATCCCCATCCGGTTCGACGAGGTCGTGATGGCGGTCCAGCTGCCGGCGGACCACGCCGGGTCGGGGCAGGCACAGGTCCGGGAGTTCGGGGACCTGCAGCGCGAGGAGTGGCAGTCCGACGGAAGCTGGGTCGGCGTGCTGCGGTTCCCGGCCGGCCTCCAGAACGAGTTCTACGAGCTCTGTAACGAGGTCTCCAGCGGCGAAGCGGACGTACGCGTCATCAAGGACGAGGACGACATCGGCACCCGCTGAGGGCACTCCTCGCGGACACTGGCGGAACGGAACCGTTTCCTCCCTCAGGGACCGAACCGAGACCGTGCGTTCGCGACTGCTTACGGCGGCGATCGGGCTGCTCGCGAGCCTGCTCGTCAGCGCCGTCGTCTACGTCTACTTCGACACCCTCCTGCTGTTCCTGTTCGTTCCGCTCGTCCCGTTCCTGTTCCGTGGGCTCGGGGACGACGAGTCGGCGACCACCGGGCCGCCGGTCCGCGAGTGTCCACGCTGTGGGTATCGGACCAGGGACCCCGAGCACGACTACTGCCCACGTGACGGCGCACGGCTGGACTGACAGGGGCGGGGCACTCCCGGGG
>UEZS01000006.1_pt1 | contig 13294 bp, 9 predicted proteins | sample 1903651 | NCBI WGS metagenome assembly UEZS01 (sample SAMEA4776352, study PRJEB27445) | saltern metagenome | biome: Hypersaline environment; feature: solar saltern; material: Pellet | place: Spain | collected 2014-08 | depth 0 m | reverse complement strand
GGGCCGGGACAGTTTGAGGCCGGCGACACGGCGCTGCGCCACTGGTTCGACCCGTTCGCGATGCTCCGTCGGTTCCGGATTGACGACGGGAACGTGACATACACGAATCGATTCGTCGAGAGCCGTGACTACGCGTTCGCGCGCGACAAGGGCGGCGTTCGCACCCCGTTTCCGGGGACGCCGCCCGACCGGCCGCTCAGAACACGGCTCCGGCAGGTCCTTGACGGTACTTTCCCCGACAACCCCGTCATCGGTGTCCAGCGGTTCGGCGACGAGTTCGCGGCAATCACCGAATCACCGACAGCACTGACGTTCGACCCCGACACGCTCGAGACGACCGGACGAATCGACCTCACCGCGGGACTCGACAGCGACCTGACGCTCGCGCACGTCCACTACGACGGCGACGAAGATGCCTTCTACAACTTGGGTGTCGAGTACGGTCGCGACACCGTGTACACGCTATTCACGCGCCCGGGCGACGGCGGTGAGCCGACCGCGCTGACGCGACTGCGGTTCAACGAGGCACCGTACGTCCACTCGTTTGCCGTAACGAATCGATACGCCGTCGTCACGGTGAACGCGTTCGGTCTCGATACAGCCCAACTCCTGAAAGGCACCGTAACGAAGGAGACGTTCCTCGATGCGTTCAGCCCGCTCGACGCGCCGCTGCGGTTCGTCGTGCTCGACCGGTCGACCGGAGAACACGTAACGACCGCGTCGGCACCGCCGGCGTTCGTCTACCACCACGCGAACGCGTACGAGCACGACGACGAACTCGCCATTGACTTGGTGGCCTTCGACGACGAGCGGGCAGTCACCGGACTCTCGCTCTCGAACCTCCGGAGCGACAATCCTGACCTCCCACGCGGTGACCTGCGCCGGTACAGCGTCTCGCTGTCCGACGACGAGGTCACGTCGGAGACACTGTATCGGGGTCCCGTCGAGTTCCCGACCGTCCACTACCGGCGCCACAACGGCCGCGAGCACCGCTACGTCTACTGCGTCGAGACGCGTGGCGACGGTTCGCTCCCGACGCATCTCGCGAAGGTCGACACCGCCCGGGCGCCGGGCTACGCCGACCGCTGGACGGAGCCGGACTGCCACCCCGGCGAGCCGGTGTTCGTCCCCGCGCCCGAGGCGGATACGGAGGACGACGGTGTGGTCCTCTCGCTCGTCCTCGACACCGACGCGGACCACACCTTCCTGCTGGTGCTGGACGCGGCCTCGTTCCGCGAGCTCGGCCGGGCCGAACTCCCGCACCGGCTCCCCTTCGCCTTCCACGGGGAGTTCTACGGGCCGACCGACCCCGGCCGGAGCGTGCAGTAGTGGTCCGGGAGCCAGCAACACGCCCAGGGAGAACGGTTCTCCCGGTACCGATTTCACGCCCGCTCGTGAGAATCCAGGGGAGATTCTCTCCAATCTAACCCACTTCGAAAGAAATGGACGCGGCTACGAGTTTATTCGAGTGATAAGTTGTGAGTCCGGGTGCGAGAATCGAACCCGCTTCCCAAGCACCACAAGCTTGGAGGATACCAATACCCCAACCCGGACACGCACCCGTGAGTAGCGCGACGGCGCGAATATACGTTACGCCTTCAGCGCTGCCCGCCACACCGACACACACCGTCGACCGCACCGCTTTAGCCGTCACGTATCCAACAGCCGGGTACGCGTGGCCATCACGGACAAGATCTACGTCAAGAACCACCGGCAGCTCGCCTCGCAACTGGAGACGAACTTCCCGAAAGGGGCGTTCTCCGGCGCGACCCTGGACATCCTGTTCGGGGGCGAGGGGCTGACCAACCTCGACGAGGCGACCCAGGACCGGGTGCTCGACTTCGCCGAGGACTTCCTCGACTGCGACTGCCAGTCCAACCCACACTGTGGCCACCCGGAGGAGAAGTTCATCTCGTACCTGCTGGACCTGCGCGCGCAGGGGCTCGGTCCGGATGCCATCGTCGACGTGATGAGCGACGACTACCTCGTCTACGCCTATCCCGGCGACGTCCTGAGCTTCCTCGACAGCGGCATCCGCACCCTGGAAGCGGCCGAGCAGCTCTGGCGGGTCCCGCCCGCCAGCCGGTTCCCGCAGCGCCGCCGCAGGCGGCGCGAGGAGACCCGACGGGTAGAACGCTCGTCTACATGTCGGGGTACGCCTTCGCTGCGGCGACCGGTCCGGCGACGTCGTTGATCCAGCGGACGGCGACGATCTTCTTCAGCTGCTCGGCGGCCGGCCCGCCGAACGTCTCGGTGACGTTCCTGACGCCGATGACGTTGTGCGCGACGGCGTCGTCGCCGACGGAGACGAGCGTCCCCTTGTCCTCGTGCTGCCACTTCTTCATGGGCTGGCCGCGGATGGCGCGGGCGACGTTCTCGCCGGCGACCTCGGCGGCCTGCCAGGCGGCCTGGGCGGTCGGCGGGGCCGGGGTCTCGCCCTGGTCGACCAGCGCGGCGTCGCCGAGCGCGAAGACGCGGTCGTCCTCGGTGCGGAAGTCGGTGGCCGCGTGGAGACGGTGTGAGCGCTCGTCCTGATCGACGCCGGTCGTCTCGGCGGCGTTCTGGCCCGTGATGCCGCCGGTCCAGACCAGCACGTCGTAGTCCAGTTCCGTGTCGTCGCCGACGTAGACGGTGTCCTCGTCGACCTCGCCGATGAACTCCCCGGTCATGATGTTGACGCCGGCCTCCTCGAGCAGGTTCCCGAGCTTGGCCTGCACGACCGGGTCGTTGTTCGGGAAGACGTTGTCCAGCCCCTCGACGAGGTGGATATCTATCGGGGCGCGGTGGCGGTCACGGAACTCGGCGATCTCACCAGCCGACTGGATGCCCGAGAGCCCGGCACCGCCGACGACCACCTGGGCGGGGTCGTTGCGTGAGGCCTCGCGAGCGGCCTGCTTGACCTCCTCGTGGATCTCGAGGGCGTCGTCGAGGGTCTTCAGCGTGAGCGAGTGCTCCTCCAGCCCGTCGATGCCGAAGAAGGCCGTCTGCGAGCCGAAGCCGACGACGAGGTAGTCGTAGTCGACGGTCGAGTCGTCCGCGAGACGGATCGTCCGGTCGTCGACGTCGACCTCCTCGACGCGCCCCTCGACAAAACGGGTGCCCGGGCCCGCGATGTCGTCGCAGTCGAAGGTGATCTTCCCCTCGAGCGAGGGGTCCCGGATGCACCGGTGGGACTCGTGCAGCACGAGATGGTGCGGGACGTCGGAGATCCACGTCACGTCGGCCTCCCCGTCCAGTTCGTCCTCGAGACTCAGGACCGTGCCAGTCCCGGCGTAGCCCGAACCAAGCACGACAACGTCCTCTGTCATGATGCCGATTCTGGGTCGACCGGATACAAAGCTGTTGATTCGGGGGCGCGAGACCGTGTGACGTGCTCACGCAGGCGGTTCGGGACCATCGGGGGTCAGGACGACCGCTGATCACAGCCGAACCTGTCATCCACGGTCGCACAGGGTGAGGGGGCGGTGGGCTGAGGACACGCAGTCAGTGCGCGGGCTCCTCGGCGGGCGCCCGCATATCGTCGATGGTGATGATGAGCGTGTTGTTCGTGTCGTCCTTCCCCTCCAGGGTCCCCTTGATGACCAGTTTCGAGAGCGGGGTCGGCCCGACCTGGATGGGGTCGCCCTCGTGGAACGCCGAGATGGAGCCCTGCATACGGATCTCAGCGCGGCAGAGCTCCGGGTGGTGGACGCTGGTGAGGTCGATCTCCTGGACGTTGGCCCCCTCGACCGCCTCGTCGTTGTGGAAGAACGGGACGTCGGCGGCCTGATCCATCTCTTCGATCTGGAGGGCCTCGTAGGCGCCCGCGGTCGGCTTGTACCCGCCTTTGGGCCCGGGTACCCCCTCCACCAGCTGGAGGGCCTTCAGGGACTGCATCTGGTTGCGGATGGTGCCCGGGTTGCGGTCGACACGGTCGGCGATGTCCTCTCCCTTCACCGCGGTTTCGGACTCCCGGTAGAGGTTGACGAGTTCCTGTAGGATCGACTTCTGACTGGGAGTGAGCTCGATGGACGACATGTAACGGACGATACACCACCGTTTTGCATAAATCCGGTGGTGGTTCGGCTGAGCGGTGTGCTGTCCGGACGACCGCAGCGACCGCCGGAGACCGACACCGCTTTGCACGCGGCTCCGGGACCGCCGGTATGGACGGCAACCGCGTGCTCGTGACCGGCGGCGCCGGGTTCATCGGGTCGAACCTCGCGAACAACCTGGCCGCCGACAACGAGGTCATCGCGCTCGACGACGGCTACCTCGGGACGCCCGACAACCTCGACAACGCGGTCGAGTTCATCGAGGGGTCCGTACTGGACGACGACCTGCCGACCGATGTCGACGTCGTCTTCCACCTGGCGGCGCTCTCCTCGTACTTCATGCACGAGGACGACCCCGCGAAGGGCGCACGGGTCAACATCGAGGGGTTCGTCAACACGGTCGACCAGGCCCGCCGCGACGGCTGCGACCGGGTCGTCTACGCCTCGACATCCTCCATCTACGGCGACCGCACCGAGCCCTCGCCGGAGGACCTGCCCGTCACGGCCCGGACGGGCTACGAGGCCTCGAAGCTGGCGCGCGAGCGCTACGCCGAGTACTTCGCCCATCACTACGACCTCACGACCTGCGGGCTCCGCTTCTTCTCCGTCTATCAGGGCTTCGGCGGCGCAGAGGCCCACAAGGGCGAGTACGCCAACCTCATCGCCCAGTTCGCCGACGCCATCGCGCGCGGCGAGCGCCCGGAGATCTGGGGCGACGGCACCCAGACCCGGGACTTCACCCACGTCGACGACATCGTCCGGGGCATCGAACTGGCGGCCGACCACGACCTCCAGGGCATCTACAACCTCGGGACCGGCGAGTCGTACTCGCTCAACGAACTCGTCGACCACCTGAACGACGCGCTCGGGACTGACATCGAGCCCCGCTACGAGGAGAACCGCATCCCCGGGGACGCCTACGTCCACGACACGATGGCCGACCCCTCGGAGATGCGGGAGGCGACGGGCTGGGAGCCCGAGATCGACTTCGCGGAGGGTATCGAGCGCGTCTGCGACCAGTACCGGTGAGGGCCCGGCCGAACGACCGGTGCCCATAGCCATATCAGCGGGGGCGTCGGACCCGTGTGTATGGACGTTCGGCTCATCGGTGTCCCGATGGACCTCGGCTCCGACCGGCGTGGCGTCGACATGGGTCCCTCGGCCATCCGCTACGCGGGGCTGGCGACGGCCGTCGAGACCGCCGACCACACGTGCGTGGATGCCGGGAACCTCCCCGTCCCGGGGCCCGAGACCCGCGACAGCGCCAGCGGGGAGTACGGGGACCGTGCGAAGTTCCTCGCCGAAACCCGCGAGGTCTGCACCACGCTCTCGGATGCGGTGCAGGACACGCTCGCCGACGGCCAGTTCCCGCTCGTCCTCGGCGGCGACCACTCCATCGCCATCGGCTCACTCGGCGGCGCCGCCCGCGACCGGGACATCGGGCTGGTCTGGTTCGACGCCCACGGCGACTACAACACCCCCTCGACCACTCCAACCGGCAACGTCCACGGGATGAGCCTGGCGGCCACGCTCGGGGTCGACGAGTTCGTCGGCCACGACTGGGCCCGCAGCGGTATCGACCCCGCCAACACCGTGCTTGTCGGCGTCCGCTCGCTCGACGGGGACGAGCGCGACGCGCTCGCGGCCTCGGAGGTGACCGTCTACACCATGAGCGACGTCGACGAACGGGGGGTACCCGCCGTCGCCGACGAGGCGTTCGACATCGCAACCGACGCCCGGGACGGCTTCCACGTCTCGCTGGACATGGACTTCCTCGACCCCGATGAGGCGCCCGGGGTCGGGACGCCCGTCCGCGGCGGCGTCACCTATCGCGAGGCCCACGCCGCCATGGAGGGCGTCGCCGACCACCGCGACGACCTCGTCTCGCTGGAGGTCGTCGAGGTCAACCCCATCCTCGACGACCACAACCGGACCGCCGAACTCGCGGTCGAACTGGTCGCGAGCGCCCTCGGCAAGCGTATCCTCTGAACGGGCCGACGCCTCGGGCTTCCTCGCGGCGCCTGCAGCGCTCCGGTGCCGGGGGAACGCGCTCGCCTCGCTCGCGTGTGTCCGCCTCCAGTCACAGATACTGGGCCCTCGTAGAATATCTCCCCCATTTTAGAGTTACGAACCGTTTTCGACAGTTAGGCGGCTAGTTCGGAACGTATACCGACAACCGGTGATACGACACGGCGGAGGCGAGAGCTCAGACGGTCGCCGTCGCGAGAAACGCCGTCCCACCGTTGAACAGGTCGACCGCGACGCTGTCGGCGCCGAACGCCGCGCGCAGGTCGGTCGGGAGGTGGCGCCCGGGGTACCAGTTCGTCGCTCGCGCGGAGACCCGGTTGATGAGCGGGTTCAGCAGTCGACCCGGGCCGGACTGGTACGGCTGAGCGTCGAAGACGACGAACCGGCCGCCCGGGCGGAGCACGCGTCGCGCCTCGGCGATGGCGCGGACGTGGTCGGGGATCGCGGACAGCGAGAGCGTACAGAGGACGGCCCCGAAGGCGTCGTCGGGGAACGGGAGCGACGCGGCGTCACCGCGGGTAACGCGGATGGCGACGTCGTCGCTCCGCTCGGTCGCGCGGTCGCGCGCGGCCCGGACCATGCCCGGCGAGTGGTCGAGACCGACGACGGTTCCGCCCGGGGAGAGGCGCTCGGCCAGGAGGTCGAAGTTCGGCCCGGCACCGCAGGCCAGGTCCATGACGGGGCCATCACGGTCCGGGGCGAGGCGGTCCGCGGCGGTCCGCCGGAGTTCGTCGTAGCGGCCCATGAACGCGCCGCGGAGGAACGCATCGAACAGCCGCGGGTGCTCGCTCCACCAGTCGTACACCCGGTCCGCGTACGACTGCGAGCCCACGTCCGACATGGCCCGGACTGTGCGGGGGTCGGTATTGTGTCTGCTGGTCGCGGAGGCGGGGCCAGGGTTTTGATACTCGGACCCGTCCCCGAACACGTGCGCGATAACACGGAGGCCGACGGGGAGGGCGGCAACGGGCCGTCCCCGACACTGGTCGCGGGGGGCGCCGTACTGGTAGCGGTCGTGGTCGTGCTGGTCGGCGCGCTGGTCGTCGGCGGCGAGACGGGCGCCTCCCTCGCGATGGGGGCGATGACGGTCCTGTTCGTCACGGTCGGGCTCGGGCTGTTCCACATCGCCCGGAAGGTCGGTTCCGAGGCCGACGACCCCGCCGAGGTCGAGCGCCGGATGGCCGAGGGCCTCGGGATGAGCGAGGAACGGACGCAGCTGCGCGTCGACCGCGTCGAGGGCGAGGAGGAGACGATTCCGAGCCAGCGGGCGCTGGACGACCGGTTCTACGAGGACGAGCCGGAGTAGCCGGTCACTCCTCTCCCGTCGCGTCCGCCCCCGCGTCGGGGGCGTTGTCGATCGCCGGGATGGTGTCGACGCTCGCGACCCAGTCCCCGTCGTCGAGCCGCATCACGACGACCCCCATCGTGTTCCGGCCCTGGGTCGACACCTCGTCGACGTGGGTCCGCATTATTTGTCCGCTCTCGCTCATGATGACCAGCCCGTCGTCCGCGGTGACGGCGTTGACGGAGACTACGTGGCCGTTGCGCTCACTGGTCTTGATGTCGATGAGCCCCTTGCCGTAGCGCGACTGTCGCCGGTACTCCGAGAGCGGCGTTCGCTTCCCGAAGCCCATCCGGGTGACGGTCAGGAGCGCGCGCTCGTCCTCGTCGCCGGTGGCGACGAGCCCGGCGACCTCGTCGTCCCCCTGGAGCTTGATACCGTTCACGCCGCGCGCGGTCCGGCCCATCGACCGGGCCTCGGACTCGTCGAAGCGGATGGTCATCCCCTGTCGGCTGGCGATGACGAGGTCCATCTCGCCGTCGGTGACCTCGACGTCGGCGAGGCTGTCACCCCCCTCCAGTTTGATCGCGCGGATGCCGCCCGAGTGGACGTTCTCGAACTCGCCGACGGCGGTCCGCTTGACGTAGCCGTTCCGGGTGGCCATCGCGAGGTAGTTCTCCTCGTCGAGGTCGGCCACGTCGACGACGGCGTTGATCTCCTCCTCACCGTCGAGGTCGAGCACCTGCTGGGCCGACGTGCCCCGCGCGGTGCGGCCCATCTCGGGGATCTCGTAGGTCTTCAGGCGGTAGACCTGGCCCGTGCTGGTGAAACAGAGCAGGTAGTCGTGCGTGTTCGCCTCGAAGACGGTCGCGACGCGGTCGCCGTCCTTCGGCCGGACGCCGATGATGCCCTTGCCGCCCCGGTGCTGGGGGTCGAACTCCTCCAGAGGCATCCGCTTGACGTAGTCCTCCTCGGTGACGACGACGACCACGTCCTCCTCGGGGATGAGGTCCTCGCGCGTGACCGAGCCGACGTCCTCCATGAACGTCGTCCGGCGCTCGTCGTCGTACCGCGCCTTCATCTCCTCGAGCTCCTCGGTGACGACACGGTCGAGTTCGGCCTGCGAGCCGAGGATGGTCTCCAGGCGCTCGATCTCGTCCTGGACCTCCGCGTACTCGGTCTGCACGTCCTCGGCCTCCATCGACGTGAGCGACCCGAGTTGCATCCGGACGATATGCTCGGCCTGGGCCTCGCTGAGGGTGAAGCCGAGCGCGTCCTCGTCGGTCTGCAGGGCCTCGATGGCCGCCGAACGGTCCTCGCTCCCTCGGATGAGGTCGACGACCTCGTCGACGTTCTGCAGCGCCTGCAGCCGCCCCTCGAGGATGTGCGCGCGGTCCTCGGCCTCCTCGAGCAGGAACTCGGAGCGCCGGCGCACGACCTCGCGCCGATGGTCGACGTACGTCTCCAGCAGCCGCTTCAGGTCGAGCCGCTGGGGCTGGTCGTCGACCAGCGCGACGCAGTTGACGCCGAACGTCGTCTCGAGGTGGCGCTCGACCAGCTGGTTCTCCACGACCTCCGTGTTCGCACCGCGTTTCAGCTCGATGACCACGCGGACGCCGTCGCGGTCGGACTGGTCACGGATATCCGTGATGCCCTCGATCTTCCCGTCGTTGACGTCGTCGGCGATGCGCTCGATGCGCCGGGCCTTGTTCTCCTGGTACGGGAAGGCGGTGATGATGATGCGGTCCTTCCCGCCCTCGTCGTGCTCGACCTCGTAGTCGGCCCGGACCCGCACGCGGCCCTTGCCGGTCGTGTAGGCGTCGTAGACGCCCTCCTTCCCGACGATGCGCGCACCGGTCGGGAAGTCGGGACCCTCGATGGGGCCGGGCGACTCCTTCGTCTCGATGAGGTCCGCGATGGCGCAGTCCGGGTTCTCGATAACGTGGATACAGGCGTCGACCACCTCGCCGAGGTTATGGGGCGGGATGTTCGTGCTCATCCCGACCGCGATGCCGGAAGCACCGTTCAACAGCAGGTTGGGCAACGCCGCCGGCAGCACCGCCGGCTCCGTGAGCCGGTCGTCGTAGTTGGACTCGAAGTCGACGGTGTCCTGCTCGATGTCGTCCAGCATCTCCTCGGCCAGCGGCGCCATCCGGGCCTCCGTGTACCGCATCGCGGCCGGCGGGTCGCCATCGATGCTGCCGAAGTTCCCCTGGCCATCGACCAGCGGATAGCGCAGCGAGAACCCCTGGGCCATCCGCGCCAGCGCGTCGTAGATGGCGCTGTCACCGTGGGGGTGGTAGTTCCCCATCGTCTCCCCGACCACGTTCGAGGACTTCCGGTGGCCAGCGTTCGAGGTGACGCCCATCTCGTGCATCGCGTAGAGGATGCGCCGCTGGACTGGCTTCAGGCCGTCCCGGGCGTCCGGCAGGGCGCGCCCGACGATGACGCTCATCGCGTAGTCGATGTACGACTGCTCCATCTCGTCCTCGACGCGGACGCTCTCTATCCGCTCGGCGACCTCGTCGGGGATATCCGGTGTCTCTGAACTCATGTTGTGTCCTGGTGGGTTCCGGTGTGGACTCGTCGGGGCCACTACGGCGGCCGAAATCGGGGGTTCATCCGGGCTGGGCCCCGAACCCGTTATCCGAACCTACGGTGCCCCCCCGTTAAAGTCTCCCGGCCCGGCACGTCCACGCCGGCTCGTTCCGCGAACTGCCGTCGAGAATCGAGTGCGGTGGGCGACTCAGATGTCGACCCACTCGGCGTCCTCGGCGTGCTCCTTGATGAACTGCTTGCGGGGTTCCACCGCGTCGCCCATCAGCACGGAGAACATCCGGTCGGCGGTCGCCGCGTCCTCGATGTTGATCTGCTTGAGGATGCGGTTGTCGGGCTTCATCGTCGTGTCCCAGAGCTGCTCCGGGTTCATCTCGCCGAGGCCCTTGAACCGCTGGACCTGGTCGGGCGAGCCGTCACAGACCTCGTTGACGATGCGGTCGCGCTCGGCCTCGGTCATGGCGTCGTATGTCTCCCCCCGGTACCGGACCCGATAGAGGGGCGGCTGGGCCGCGTAGACGTAGCCACGCTCCAGTAGCTCCGGCATGTGCCGGTAGAGGAAGGTCAGCATCAGCGTCCGGATGTGGGCGCCGTCCACGTCCGCGTCCGTCATGATGATGATCTTGTGGTAGCGACACTCCTTGATGTCGAACTCGTCGCCGATGCCGGTGCCGACGGCGGTGATGAGGTTCCGGATCTGGTCGTTCTCGAGGATGCGGTCGAGCCGGTGCTTCTCCACGTTGAGGATCTTCCCGCGGAGCGGCAGGACCGCCTGGAACTCGGGGTTCCGGCCCTGCTTGGCGCTCCCGCCGGCGGAGTCCCCCTCGACGACGAACAGCTCGGCCTCCTCCGGGTCGCGGCTCTGGCAGTCCGCCAGCTTCCCCGGGAGGCTGGTCGAGTCGAGCGCGGACTTCCGGCGGGTCAGCTCCTCGGCCTTCTTGGCGGCCATCCGGGCCTTGGCGGCTTCGACCGCCTTCGCGACGACGGCCTCGGCGGTGTCCGGGTGCTCCTCCAGATAGGCCGAGAGCCGCTTGTGGACGATGCCCTCCACTATCCCTCTGACCTCGCCGTTGCCGAGTTTCGTCTTCGTCTGCCCCTCGAACTGCGGGTCGGGATGCTTGATGGAGAGGACGGCGGTGAGGCCCTCGCGGATGTCCTCACCCTTGAGCGTGCCGTCGATATCGTTCAGCATCCCCTGTGTGGTGGCGTAGTCGTTGACCACGCGTGTGAGCGCGGTCTTGAACCCGGTCATGTGGGTACCACCCTCGCGGGTGTTGATGTTGTTCGCGAAGGCGTGGATGGAGCCCTGCACCCCGGCGGTCGCCTGGATGGCGATCTCCACCTCGACCGGGCCGTCGTCCGTCTCGCCGGTCCCCTCGATGTAGGCGACGTCGTCGTGGAGCACGTCGCGAGTCTCGTTGAGGAACCCGACGAACTCGCGGATACCGCCCTCGTACTCGAAGGTCTGGGAGCGGTCCTCGCGCTCGTCCCCGATGGTGATGGCGACGCCCGGGTTGAGGAAGGCCAGTTCCCGCAGCCGGGAGGCGAGCGTGGAGTACGTGAACTCCAGCGTCTCGAAGATCTCCGGGTCCGGCCAGAACTGGATGGTGGTCCCGGTCTCCTCGTCGGGCTCCATATCCCGGACCCGTTCGAGCCCCTGTTCGGGGTCGCCGTGGTCGAAGCGGTGCCGGTAGACCCCGCCGTCGCGCCTGACCTCGACCTCGAGCCACTGGGAGAGCGCGTTCACGACGGAGACGCCGACGCCGTGGAGTCCGCCCGACACCTGGTAGGAGTCCTTGTCGAACTTCCCGCCCGCGTGGAGGACGGTCATCACGACCTCGACGGCGGACTTGCCGGACTCGTGCTCACCCACCGGGATGCCGCGACCGTCGTCGCTGACCGTCACCGAACCGTTCTCGTGGACCGTGACCTCGATATGGTCGCAGTAGCCGGCGAGAGCCTCGTCGATGGAGTTATCGACGACCTCGTAGACGAGGTGGTGCAGCCCCCGCGTGTCAGTCGAGCCGATATACATCGCGGGCCGCTTCCGGACCGCTTCTAGTCCTTCGAGGGTCTGGATGTTGTCCTCGCTGTAACCCTGAGACATCTATCTACCGTATCTAATAGCTCCCCACTTTTAAACTCTCCCACGCGCGCGCGTGCTTTCCCTGCCGGTGTCGGCGTCCCCGGATGCCGGACGGCAGCCGGGCGTCCGACGGGTGCGCTCCACTTCCACCATGGTAGCGGGCAGGTTTTACGCTCGCGCGGGATAGGAGTCCGGTAATGACATCGTTCCAGTCGGAACTCGGTGGAAGCGGGGGTGATGGCGGCGAGGGCATCGCCGAGGAGCTCGCCGGGGAGCAACGCGCCATCTCCATCGCCGAGTTCTTCGACAAGAACAAGCATATGCTCGGGTTCGACTCGGGGGCCCGAGGGCTCGTCACGGCCGTCAAGGAGGCCGTCGACAACGCCCTCGACGCTACCGAGGAGGCCGACGTCCTCCCGGACATCTACGTCGAGATCGAGGAACTGGACGACTACTACCGGCTCGTGGTCGAGGACAACGGCCCCGGCATCACCAGGGAACAGGTCCCGAAGATCTTCGGCAAACTGCTGTACGGCTCCCGGTTCGGCAAGCGCGAGCAGAACCGCGGCCAGCAGGGGATCGGTATCTCCGCCGCGGTGCTGTACTCCCAGAAGACCTCCGGCAAGCCCGCGAAGATCACGTCCAAGCCACGTGGCGGCGACGCGCGCTACTTCGAGCTCATCATCGACACGGACACGAACGAGCCCGAGATCGACGTGGACCGGGGGACGACCTGGGAGCGTCCCCACGGCACCCGCATCGAGTTGGAGATGGAGGGGAACATGCGTGCGCGCCAGCAGCTCCACGACTACATCGAGCACACCGCGGTCGTCAACCCGCACGCCCGCATCGAACTGCGGGAGCCGGGACTGGACGAGCCACTGAAGTTCGAGCGCGCCACCGACCAGCTCCCCGCCGAGACGGCCGAAATCAAGCCCCACCCGCACGGGGTGGAGCTGGGAACGCTGAAGAAGATGCTCGCCGCGACGGCGTTCTCCCGGACCGTGGTACCGAGCCGGACGTCGAACTCCTCCTCGATGGCCTCGGCAGCGGCGTCGACCGCCCGCGACACGTCGCCGTGGCCGACGGCATCGTGCTCGTCGAGTTCGGCCGCCACCCGGTCACCGAACGCGTCGGTCGCCTCGGCACCCTTGTTGGCCGTCGCATCCACCACCGCGGCGGTCACGTCGGCGTCGTCACCCGCGGTCGGGATGCGCCAGGCCATCTCCCGGCCGAACTGGCGGTCACGGAAGGCGTCGACCACGTTGCCGGCAGTGGTCGCGCCGACGCGTGTGAACTCCTCCTGGA
>UEZS01000031.1_pt1 | contig 13840 bp, 11 predicted proteins | sample 1903651 | NCBI WGS metagenome assembly UEZS01 (sample SAMEA4776352, study PRJEB27445) | saltern metagenome | biome: Hypersaline environment; feature: solar saltern; material: Pellet | place: Spain | collected 2014-08 | depth 0 m | reverse complement strand
CGGTGAGGGCGAGACGCTGGCCTCGACGCTGGTCGCCGGCGACCGCGCGGTCGGCCGCTGGCTCCGCGTTGACGCGCCCGACGTGATGGTCAGGGGCGGCCGCTTCCGGGGCCGCGTCGAGGCCGTCGACCCGCTCGAGGGGACCCTCGACGTCCGGAACCGGGCGGTCGGCTACCGGCTTAGCCTTCGCCGGACGCGCGACGGCTGGACGGGGACCTACGACGGCGAGGAGCGCAGCGGGCGGCTCGACGTCCAGCCGACGGTGGCGGCGCGACTCGACACCGAACGGACGCCGCTGCGCTACGCCGTCGAGGGGGACCGGCTCGGCTTCGAGGTGGAGGGGACGCCACACGCCATCGAGGTGACCGACCGAGACGTCGGGACCGGCCGCCTTCGCGGCGAGAACTGGATGCAGGGCTACGCCGTCGAGTTCCGGCCGGACACGCCGGGGCCGCTCCGGGTCCTGTTCGAGCGCGGGCGGACGTTCGAGGCGAGCGACGTGTCGCTGCTGGTCGAGGGAAGCGAACGGACAGGGACGGACGGGCCGGAGTAGGTCCTCAGTCGGAGGCCACGGCCTCGCCGGTGGCCGCCCCTTCGGGACGGGCCTCCTCCGGCTCCAGCATCGTGCGGGCGGCCGTCGACAGCTTGTTCATGACGGCACGGCCGTCGCGCTCGCGGACGACCACCTCGTCCTCCTCCAGCCGCTGGACGTGGTGGGTGACCGTGCTCGGGTCCTTGTCGAGCTCGTCCGCGAGGTCGCTGACCGAGGACGCACCGAGCCGCGCGAGCGCGTCGATGACCGACGCGGTGGACTCGTCGTTCATCGCGGCGGCCAGCTCGACGCCGTCGGTGTACGCGGGATAGAACCGACGCTTGCCGCGGACCTTCGCCCCGCTGACCAGGCCCTCGCGCTCCAGCACGCGGATGTGGTGGCGGGCCGTCGAGAGGGGGAGCTCCGCGCGGTCGGCGATCTCCGAGAGGTAGGTCCCCGGCGAGTTCTCCACGACGTCGAACATGGCGTCGCGGGCCTCGTGCTCCAGGGGATCCGCGTCGTCGTAGCGCGAGTAGCGGAACGGTGCCAGCATCCGGACGAGACGGTCGAGGTAGCTCGACCCCGGGGCCGCGGCCGCGGCGGTCCGGGCGGTCGTGCCCAGGTTGCCGCTCATCCCGGCGAAGACGCCGGACTGGCGACCGACCACGGCCGCGACGGTGCCAAGGAGACCGACCACCGCGCCGGCTCCGACCGGCTCCTCGGGCAGGTCGCCCGGCGCGGAGAGGCCGATGGCGTTGCGGGGGGCCGTCGTGTCGTCGCTGGATTCGGCCTCGGACGTTCGTGGCTCGACCGGCGCCGTGTCGGCGTCGACGGACGGCGGGGGATCGTCGACGGACCCGACCGACCCGGTCCGTGCCGTGTCAGCCGAAGCGTCGAGTGACTCGCTGGTGCCCGCGCCGAACTCGTCGACAGTGGCGTCGACGGTGTCGGCGACCGTCGTGACGGTCGTCATCGTCTCGGTGCCGGCGGTCAGCTCCAGCACCGCGTCCTCGGAGGTGCTCAGGTCGAGCAGCTCGAACTGATACGAGTCGTCCGTCGTCGGGGAGATGGTCACCAGCTCCGCCCCCTCGATGGTCTCGCCGTCGATGACGCCCCCCGTGCCCTCGGGAGTGGACAGCGAGTCGGTCGTCGAACGGTCGAGTTCGGCGAGCGTCCCGTCGTCCGGGTCGTCGTCGGCCCCGGACGGACCGTCCCCGTCGTCGCCCGAGTCCGCATCACCGGAGTCCGAGAGGAAGCCGTCGTCGCCGGAGTCGGAGCTGGAATCGGAGGAGTCGGACGTCTCGCCCGAGTCCCCGCTCGAGTCCGACTCGGCGGCGGTGGAGTCGTCGGAGTCGCTGGTCGTATCGCTACTCGAGGAGTCGGTGAGGCCCCCGTCCAGGATCCCATCACCGGTCGTGTCGTCGTCTCCTGTGGTCGTCGTGTACGGACCGGCGGCCGCCGGGCCCACGAGGGAGACCCCGAGGAGGAGAACCACGACGAGTACCAGCCCACGGCGTAGACGTGTCCTGTTCATTACACCACCATGACCTCTGGCAGTTACCAGTGATAGCCATGGTTCGAGCATAGGTATTTGGCTGGGTATGTACGGGAGTTTATGCGGGGCCCGCCGTCGCCCCGTACGGCGGCCCACGTGACCCCGTTGCCATCTGTGCGTCGAGCCCCGAAGGCGTGTGGAGAACCACCTGCAGGAGCCCCGAAGCGGGGGAACCGCTCGGTTATGCGTGGTGTGGCACCGGATAGCACGGGCTGCGGGCCGGGTGCCCCGGTCGGCCGCTGGCTCGATGCTGACCGGAGTGGCTCGCTCAGACGTTCTCGCCCTGATAATCGCCGTCGTACTCGCCGGTGTGTCCGGCCTCGGCGAGCACGAGCTGGGCGACGCGTGCGCCGGCCTCGATCTCGATATCGTAGCCGACCTGCAGCAGTCCCTCGCCCTTCCCCTCGTAGCCGGCGTCCCAGACGGCCGTGTTGAGCATGCAGGAGTTGCGAAGCAGCGACGACCGCGGGTAGAGGAAGCCGACGTGGTCCGCCGGGATGGAGACGACCTCGGCGTACCGCACGACGTAGTTGCCGGGGGCGAGACGGTGCCCCTCGCGGTCCGGGTCCGTCTCGTGGCTCGCGCTGGCGGAACACCGCCTCGAGCGTCAGGTCGACCCCGTTGGGCTGGACCTGGTCCTCACCGACGGGCGTCACGTGCTCGGCCACGAAGGCCCCACTGCGGAACATACCGGAGCCGCTCGTGGCGTGGTCATATGGGTTCGGGTCGCGTCCAGCGCTCTTTCCGGTGGCGTACCCGTGTTCTCCGGGGGCTCCGCGCTCGTGCAGAACGACGACGGGACCGGTTCCGACGCCCTCGCGCCCTTCGATTCCACCGGATCGTAGCCCGTCGAGGCGCGCTGTGGCCCTGCCCTTCCCGGGGGCGCGGGGCCTCGGCGCGGGATCTCGACCACACGTTCCCGACCCGATAGGTGTCCGTCGGTCGGCTCCACCTTCGGGACACGAGGAGCGGGGCGAGGGGGAGTTTCCACCGCCGTTCATGACGGAGGGCCTCCCGAGGGAGCAGCGAGCGGTTCCCGGTGGCGTACGGTACCCCCCGATAGGGCAGGGTTTCGGATCTTCCGATGTACGAGGGGTTTCCAGTTGCCACATGGACTGGCTATACACGACTCCCGACCGGTACTCCCGACTGTGGGGGGAACCGACGCGGCATCACGAACGGAGCCCCTTTATTGCCGCCGCTACTCCGCGTCTGGCATGGACGTCTCGGAGGGTCGCGTGACCGTCTCGGTCCCCGAACAGCCGGAACAGGGGGCCGGCGACGCCGTCTTCTACAACCCGGAGCAGGAGCTCAACCGCGACCTGACGGTGGCGGCGCTCCGGGCCTACCGCGACCGGGCCGCGGCCGGGGAGGTCGACGGGCCGCCGCCGCGGTCGTACCTCGACGCGACGGCGGCCTCCGGCATCCGCGGGATACGCGCGGCCGCGGCGGGGTTCGACGCGACCTGCTGTGACGTGGACCCGGACGCCGTCGAACTGGCCCGCGAGAACTTCGCGCACAACGAGCTGGAGGGGACCGCCGTCCACCGGGACGCGAACGCCCTGATGCACGAGGAGCGGTACGACGTGGTCGACCTGGACCCGTTCGGAACGCCGGTTCCGTTCGTCGACGCGGCCTGCAACGCCGCGCGGAGCCTGCTGTGCGTGACGGCGACCGACACCGCGCCGCTGTGTGGCGCCCACTTCCAGTCCGGCGTCCGGTCGTACGGCGCCGTCCCGCGGAACACGGAGTTCCACGCCGAGATGGGGCTCCGGGTGCTGCTCTCGGCGCTCGTCCGGACCGCCGCCCGCTACGATGTCGCCGCCGAACCGGTCCTCAGCCACTCGGCACCCCACTACGCCCGGACGTACCTCGAGCTCACCTCCGGCGCGCGGGCGGCCGACGCGCTGCTGGAGGAACTCGGCTACGTCGACTGGTGTCCGGACTGCTACTGGCGGACCACCCGCCACGGCCTCGTCCACGACCCCACGACCGACTGCGGGAACTGCGGCCGGACGACGAAGCCCGCCGGGCCCCTGTGGCTCGGGCGGACCCACGAGGACGCCTTTCTCGCGCGCACACGCGAGCACGTGAAGGGACTATACGACGAACTCGGCGTGGCCCGGGCGGTCGGGCGCACCTTGGACCGGCTCGACGGGGAGCTGGCCGAGCCGACCCACTACGACCAGCACAAGCTGTTCGGCAACTGGGGCGAGCCGGCCATCGGGATGGACGGGTTCATCCAGCGGCTCCGGGAGGTCGGCCACGAGGCCTCGCGGACCCATTACGGCGGGACGACGTTCAAGACCACCGCCGACGTGGGCGCGCTGGCCGAGTTGTTCGCCTGAGCCGCGCGCCGGCCGGCGTTCCACCCGATTTATGTAACCGTCTGCCGAACGCGGGGCCATGAACCGGCGGGCATCGAGAGCGGCCGACGTGACCCGGACGACGGTCCGGGCGGTCCAGTCGGACCAGATCACGTTCATCGCGGCCAGCCTCTCGTACTACGCGTTCATCTCCCTGCTGCCGCTGTTGCTGCTGTCGCTGGTCGCGGCCAGCGTCTTCGGCGGCGAGCAGCTCGCCGCGGCCCTCGCCGACCGGGCGGCCGCCGCCTTCGGCGACCAGGCCGGCGAGGCGGTCCGGGCGTCGCTCACGTCGGCCGCCGGGCAGGGCGGGGCGACCGTCGTCGGCCTCGCGGTGCTGCTCTGGTCGGCGCTGAAGCTGTTCCGTGGCCTGGATGTCGCCTTCTCGACCGTCTACGGCGCCCCCCTGCCGGAGGGCATCGTCGAGCAGGTCCGGGACGGGGTCGTTACCCTGCTCGCGGTCGGGCTCGGCGTCGCCGTGACGGTGGCCCTGGGAGTCGCCATCGCCCGGGTGGACGTAACGGTAGCCGGCATCGACGTCGCGAGCGTGCTCGGGACGTCGCTGCTCGTGGGCGGCCTCGCGGCCGCGTTCTTCCCGCTCTACTACCTCCTCCCGGCCCGGAACGTCACCGTCCGGGAGGCGATTCCGGGCACGCTGTTCGCGGCGGTCGGCTGGACCGCCCTCCAGACCGGCTTCCGGGTGTACGCGAGCCAGGCCGGCACCAGCGCTTACGGCGCCCTGGGGGCGGCGCTCCTGCTGGTGACGTTCCTCTACTTCGGCGGCCTCGTCCTGCTTATCGGCGTGGTGCTGAACGCCGCCATCGCCGGCCGACTCGACGAGGCAGACATCGGCGACGAGATGCGGGGCATCGACTCCGAGCAACGGGACGACACAGCCATGACCGGACGAGACACGGACGGCGACGGGGAACTGGACCTCGACATCGACGCTGACGGGATCGACGACGAGGAACTCAGACACGCGATCGAGGAGCTGCAGGGCGACCTCGCGGACTTCGAGGAGCGCCTGGACGACCGGACGGTCCACCGCGAGGAGATCACCGCGGAGCTGAAGCGGTACGTCCGCGGTCGCGTTCGCAGGGGGAAGGCCCGCGGCTGGGGTCCGTACCTCGTGCTCCTGTTCGGGACCGCGATGACCCTGGGGGCGTTCTACTTCCTCGGCGACGCGGCGGCCATCGTCGCCATGCTGTTCGTCTGGGTCTTCACGCTCGGCCTCTACACCCTGATGCTGCTCATCGGGGCCGGCATCGGGGCCGCCCGGGCGCCGGGCCGCGTCAAGGACCGTATCGACGAGTTCCGCTCCTGATGTGCCCTCTCTGGCCACTCGTGGCCCGAGCGACCGAACTGGACGCCGCCCTCGCGGGGCTGCCGCTGGCGGTCGTCGTGCTGGCGGCGCTGGTCACGCAGTTGGGTGGCACCGGTTTCTACTTCGGTGTGCTCTCCCCGGCGTACTGGTTCGGCGACGCCATCGTCGACGGGGTCGACCGCGAGCGGGCGGCGTTCCTGCTCGGCTGCGGTATCTGTGCCCTGGCCCTGACGACCACGTTGAAGGGTATCTTCGCCATCCCGCGGCCGCCGGGCGCCGAGACGGCCGAGCGGGCGGGCGCGCTTCCGGAACTGCTCCGGCCCCTCTACAGGACGCTCGTCACCTCCGACGGGTACGGCTTTCCCTCCGGTCACGCCACCGGGGCGGCGCTCGTCTGGGGCGGCGCGGCAGCTGCGCTCGAGGCCGGTCGGCGGCGGGCACGGCTCGCCGTCGGGGCCGTCGCCATCGCCGCCATCGGCCTCTCGCGGGTCGTGCTGGGCGTCCACTACCTCGTGGACGTCCTCGCCGGGTTCGCCGTCGGCGGCGCCGCGCTGGCACTCCTGCTCCGGATCGGTGCCGACCGCAAGCCGGGGCGGGCGTTCTCGCTAGCGCTCCTCTTCGGCCTGGTCGGGACGGTCAACGGGTTCACGTTCGACACGATGGCCGTCCTCGGGGCGACACTCGGCGCCCGCATCGCCTGGGGCGCAATCGGCGGGGACGCCCTCCACGTCCCGTCGAGCCGCCGCGACGGGACGCTGCTGACGGCCGTCGGCGTCCCGGCGCTCGGCGTCCCCTTCGCCCTCGTCCTCGCACTCGAACCCGGTCCGGTCCTCGCGTTCGCCGTGACCGCGCTCGTCGTCGCCAGCGTGCTGGCGTTGCCGACGGTGCTGGACGTGGTGAAGAACTGAGATATCCCCGCAGTTCGTGACAAGCTGGCCCGCTATCCAGCATACTCCAGTCTGGGTGATAATGCGTCCTATCGGGCGGTTCCGCCGTCCGGATATCAGTCCGCTCCGTACCACACTGGCAGGACGCCGTCCCACTTACCGTCGGGCGTAGGCTGGCGACAAGGGGAGCGCGGGTTCGGTTCGGGACGGCACCGCCGCCACGACAGTCCGAGGAACGTCCGTCCGCTCGTGGCCCGCGAAGCGTCGGTTCGCTCACTCCCAAGGTTTCAGACGGTCGGAGACGTCGGCACGAGGACACCACAGACACTCTCGTGCCGCGCAGCTCGCGGGCGGAGCCCGGGAGGGCGGGAAGGCTCGAGCGAGCGCGTCTAGTAGTCCAGCTGGAACTGCTCGTTCTCGGTAACGGTGTTGAGCACGACGCTGGTGTTGGACTCCTTGATATCGGGGTCGATGAGGAGCTCCTTGATCCCCTCGTTCATGTGGTCCGTGTCGGTGAACTTGCCGATGGCGATGATGTCGTGGTCGCCGGTCACCTCGTAGACGGAGACCATCTGCCGGTGGTCCTGCAGCCGCTCGGTGATGTCGGGCAGGGCGTCCCCCTCGACCTTGAGCTGGATGATGGCGGTCACGTCGTAGCCGAGTTCGCCGTAGTCGACGATGGGCGTGTAGCCGCGGATGATGTCGCGGTCCTCCAGGTCGGAGAGGTGGTTGGAGACGGTCGTGACGGAAACGTCGAGGTCCTCGGCCAGGCTACGCAGTGACGCGCGGCCGTCCACGAGGAGTTCGTTGATGAGCCGCTCGTCGAGGTTCTCGTAGGTCATACTCTACCTAACAGGACCGGGGGTTTAGAAGTTTATGAACACTCACTTTTTCGCAAAAACCCCGAACGCCCCGCCGCGTACCCCCGCGATACCCCGGATTGAATCCGGGCAGTTCACCCCGTCTCAGCGAGCAATTTTCGACTGAGTGTATGATTATAGCAGTTATTGCCTCTTGTTCGGCGGAGTGATACTCGCGCAGAGCGCCAGTATTTTATCCAAGGGGGTTGTGAGAGTTGCTGACGACAAAAATGACGAACGATAACCTCTCAGCGGAGGCAGAGCGGGTGCTAGACGAGATCGAGGAAAAGAACGTGGACTTCCTGCGGCTTCAGTTCACGGACATCCTGGGGACCGTGAAGAACGTCTCCGTCCCGGCCGACCAGGCGGAGAAGGCGTTCAGCGAGGGTATCTACTTCGATGGCTCCTCCATCGAGGGCTTCGTGCGGATCCAGGAGTCGGACATGCGGCTCAAGCCCGACCCGGAGACGTTCGCCACCCTACCGTGGCGAAGCGGCGAGGACAGGGCGTCCGCGCGGCTCATCTGCGACGTCATCAACACGTCGACCGGCGAGCCGTTCGAGGGCGACCCGCGCTACGTGCTGAAGCAGGCCATCGAGCGAGCCGAGGAACTGGGTTACGAGGTCAACGTCGCGCCCGAGCCGGAGTTCTTCCTCTTCGAGGAGGACGAGGACGGCCGCGCGACGACGAAGACCGGCGACGCCGGCGGCTACTTCGACCTCGCGCCGAAGGACCTCGCCTCCGACGTCCGCCGTGACATCATCTACGGCCTGGAGGAGATGGGCTTCGAGATCGAGGCCTCGCACCACGAGGTCGCCCAGGGACAGCACGAGATCAACTTCGAGTACGACGACGTCCTCTCGACGGCTGACAACGTCGCTACCTTCCGGACGGTCGTCCGGGCCATCGCCGCCCAGCACGACCTCCACGCGACGTTCATGCCAAAGCCCATCCCGCGCATCAACGGCTCCGGGATGCACACCCACATGTCCCTGTTCGAGGACGGGGAGAACGCGTTCCACGATGAGGACGACGAGTTCGACCTCAGCGGGACGGCCCACTCGTTCCTCGCCGGCATCCTCGAGCACGCCGAGGCGCTGGCCGCGGTCACGAACCCGACCGTCAACAGCTACAAGCGGCTCGTCCCCGGCTACGAGGCCCCCGTCTACGTGGCGTGGTCCGACCGGAACCGCTCGGCACTCATCCGCAAGCCCGCCGCGCGTGTCCCGGGCGCCAGCCGCATCGAAGCCCGCTTCCCCGACCCGTCGTGTAATCCGTACCTCGCGTTCGCGGTGCTCCTGAACGCCGGGCTCGACGGCATCGAGCGCGACCTCGACGCTCCCGACCCGGTCCGGGAGAACATCTACGAGTTCGACGAGCAGAAGCGCCAGGAGTACGGCATCGAGACCCTGCCGACGAACCTCGGCGAGGCCGTCGACGCGCTCGAGGCCGACGAGGAGATCCTCTCCGCGCTCGGCCCGCATATCGGCGAGAAGTTCGTCGAAGCGAAGACCGCCGAGTTCCAGGACTACCTGGTCGACGTCTCCGAGTGGGAGATCGACCGGTATCTGGAGACGTTCTAACGCACCGCTCTCCGGTTTCGGGTCCGGGGGCTCCGCCGCCGAACCATTCACCGGAGGAGTCCACAGCTGAAGACCCAGTACCCGTGTGCCGCATGCCCTCGCACCAGTGAGACGGGCCCTTGCAGTGCGCGTGTACGGCAGGTGACCTCTCGATGCGGGCTTACGCCGCCTCCTCCTCGCTGTTCGCGTTGATGAGCTGCTGGAGCTGCTCCATCCGCCGGTTCAGGTCCACCGCGGGGTCCGTCGATCCCTGCGTCTGGAGTCGGTCGACGGTGAGGATGGGGTCGACGCCGGCCTCGATGACCACGTCCAGCAGTTCCTCGATATTCTGACGGTTCAGTGCGAGCGAATCCAGCAGGCCGATGGCGATGGCCATCGGGACCGCGACGTCAGGATCCTGCGGGAACTCCTCGCCGAGTTGCTCGAAGTCGCCATCGCCCTCGTCCGATACGTACCGCCTCACGGGCGCGGTTTCGATTCCGTCGGAGCCCGCTCCGACGACGTTCGGGCTGTCGGCCGCACCGATGCGAGGGCCCTGCCGGAGCTTCGCTCCGGCCGATCGACGGCATCTTGATCCGTTGCGGCGAGCGGTTCGGCGGGGCCACCGAACCCGAGCCGGGGGGAAGCTCCTGCTAGTCGTCCGCCGTGACCGGCTCTTCGGCCTCCTCGTCCTCGGCCTCCTCCTCGGCTTCGGCGCGCGCGGCGGACTCCTCCTCCTCCTTTTTCGCCTTGATCTTCTTCATGCGGAAGATCTCCTCGCGCTCCTGCTCCTCGAGCTTCTGCTCGATATACTCCTGGTTCTCGTAGAGCTGCGGGAGCAGCGTGAACTCGAGAGCGTTGACGCGGCGCTTGGTCGTCTCGATCTCGGTCAGCATCTTCTTCATCGCGGTCTCGACCTCCGCCGCGAGGATGATGGTCTCTAGCAGCTCCTCGTAGGCCTCGGCGGCCTCGTCGATGCGCGCGGAGGTGCCGACGACGCCGTAGCCACGCTCGTCGAGGGACTTCTTCACCTTCGAGGACTCGATCTGCGGGACGACCACGCCCATGATGTTCTTCGACTGGGTGGTGATCTCCGGGTGCTCCTTCAGCGCCGCGGCCGCGCCCCGCACCGAGACGTCACCCTCCATGGCGCGCGCCATGTTGATGGCGCGCTGGGCCCGTTCGTAGCGGTCGTCCATCTGGTCGCGGACGTCCTGGGCCTGGTCAAGGATGTCCATGAACTCCATGATGAGGCCGTCGCGCTTCTTCTCGAGCGTGTCGTGGCCCCGCTCGGAGAGCTCGATGCGATCCTCGATCGCCATGAGGTTCTTCCGCGTGGGCTTGACGTCCTTTGCCATTACCAGGCGATTCCGCCCGCAGCGGCTTAACGCTTTACGAAGCCCGACTTCTCAGCCCGTGCGGTCGTCCGGACCGACGCCGCTCGCGGTCCGGACCGGACGGTGTCCCCGGTGAGCGTGACCTCGGCGTCGAAGACGCCCGCGAGCGTGGCGAGCGTCTCCGGCTCGTGGGCCGCGGGGTCGACGTGGAAGTGGCCGACCACCCGGTCGGCGTGGAGCCGTTCGACGAGCGGGTGGAGCAGCCGGTAGGCCTCCTCGACGTCGGCGTACTGCAGGAGGGCGGTCAGCGAGTCGAGGCAGAGCGTCGCGTGGCCGTCGGGCAGCGCGCTCAGCCCCTCGCCGACCGCGATCTCCACGCCGGTCAGGTCGTCCGGGGTCTCCACTCGCAGGACGGTGGGGCCCGAGACGTCGTCGCCCTCGACGGCGGCGCCGACGGTCACGACGCGGATGGCGTCCAGGGTGGCGCGGTGGCCCGCCATCCGGGTCAGCCACTCCTCGGCCGTCCCGCAGTAGGTGACAGCCACGGTGCTGGTCGGGGTGCCGGCCAGCGACAGCGTGGGACAGAGCCCCTCCCGCCGGCCGTGGAGCCCGGGGGCGCGGACGAGCACCGCGGCAGCCCCGGAGAGCGCGGACGGAACGTCGGCGAGGTGGGCGAACTCGGGCATTCGAATCCTCGGTACTATCCGAGCGGCCGGTATCAACCCTGTGGCCGCTCCGGGGGGCCGGTCAGTCGTCCGCCGGGATGGGGTCGACCCCCACCTCCTCGGCGATGGCCTCGAACTCGTCGACGAACGCCTCGGTCAGTTCGGTCGGGTCGTCGACCAGGCCGGCGTCCGAGGAGACGCCCACTCGGACGTCGCCGTCGTAGCTGAAGATGCTGATGCCGAGTCCGATACCCTGCGAGGTCGGCACCCAGAACATCATGTCGCTGACCTCGCGTCCCGCGAACTGAAACGATGACGTCGGACCGGGGACGTTCGTGATGACCGACCCCGCACGGTCCCGGAAGCGCGACATCGCCAGCTCCTGGAACGGCATCGGGAGGTTGCCGACGGTCCGGAGCAGCGTGAGCATCAGGTACGCCTGGGTCCCCTGCCGCAGCGCGCCGGTCCGCTCGCCGATGGTGTCGATGCGGCCCTGAACGCTGTCGATGCCGACCGGGAGCTGGAGGAAGCCCAACCCGAAGTAGTTGCCGAGCTGCTCGGTACGCTGGTCCAGCGGCTTCAGGTTGACCGGAATCGCCGCGCGGTGTTCCAGATCCGGGGGGACGTCGTCGCCCGTTGTCTCCATGTAGCGGTGGAGCGCGCCCGCCGTGGTCGCCAGCAGGACGTCGTTGATAGTGCCGTCGAACTCGCGGCCGATGCGCTTCGCCCGGTCGACGTCGATGGGGGTGGTCCAGGCGGCCCGCTTCTTCAGCCCGAGTTCGCCGGTCACCGCGGTGTCGGGCTCCTCGGGGAGCGTCACCGAGTCGAGACCGATCTTCGCCGCGCGGGCACCGCGGACGAGCGCGCTCGGCGCCGCCGAGAGCGCGCCCAGCACGTCCGGCCCATCGTCGGTCAGGCTCCCTGCCGGGGGTCCGGGCGTGGTGGCGTCCGCATCGACCGCGTGGTCCGGCGGCTCCGGGGCCCCGCCGACCGGCAGCTCGATCTCCGAGGGATCGTCGGCCAGCCCCAGCAGCACGTACAGCATCGCGAACCCGTCGCCGAGCGCGTGGTGGATGCGCATCACCAGCGCGTTCCCCGTGTCGCCGGCCCCCTCGACCAGGTAGGCGTGCCACAGCGGCTTGTCGTGGTCCACCGGCTGGCTCATCAGGTCGCCGACGAACCGCTGGAAGGCGGTCTTGTCCTGTGGCTCCGGGAGCGCCACGTGATGCAGGTGACAGTCGATGTCGAACCCCTCGTCGACGACCCAGGCGGGTCGGCGGAACGGCGTGGCCTCGTCGACGACCCGCTGGCGGAACCGCTTGAACGGGAGCAGCCGCTCCTGGAACCGCGTGCGCAGGTCCTCGTAGGACACGGGCTCGTCGAAGTCGAGGTAGCCGGTGATGATCATCAGGTTGGTCCGGTCGCCGATGCGGAGCCAACTGTTGTCCGGCCCCGACAGGGGCTCCCGGTCCGGCGAGTCCCCGCTCATGGCGGGCGTACCCCCTCGCGTGTCGTGTCGAGTCCCGTCGCGGTCATGTGCTCCCGAACGATGCGGTGGGAGGTAAAGAAACCTACCGATGGCGGGAGCTAACGCGGACGATAAGCCGGTTACGTCGTACTCGTCCCGAATATTCCGGTTATTGTTGATTTATGACGGTTATACATCGAGGACAGGGCGTACAGCCTGGAAACCGTCGTCAGTCGGCAGCGACCTCTTCCTCGCCCTCGGCCTCGACGTCCTCGTGGTAGTACTTCTCGATGAGCTCCTCGTCGATCCGGTTGAGCTCGGGCTTGGGGAACATCGAGAGGAGCTCCCAGCCGAGATCGAGCGTCTCGTCGATGGCGCGGTCAGTGCGGAACCCCTGCTCGACGAACTCCTCCTCGAAGCGGTCCGCGAAGTCGAGGTAGAGGTTGTCCCGCTCGGAGAGGGCCTCGCGACCGACGATGTTGACGAGGTCGCGCAGGTCCTCACCCTCGGCGTAGGCGGCGTACATCTGGTCGGAGACGTCGGCGTGATCCTCGCGGGTGAGGCCCTCGCCGATCCCGTCGTCCATCAGCCGCGAGAGGCTGGGCAGCACGTCCACCGGGGGCTGGATGCCCTGGCTGTTGAGGTCGCGGTCGACGTAGATCTGCCCCTCCGTGATGTAGCCGGTCAAGTCCGGGATGGGGTGGGTGTCGTCGTCGCCGGGCATCGTCAGGATGGGAATCTGGGTGACCGACCCCTCGATACCCTCCAGGCGGCCGGCGCGCTCGTACAGCGTCGCGAGGTCGGTGTACATATACCCGGGGTAGCCACGGCGGCCGGGCACCTCCTCGCGGGCGGCCCCGATCTCGCGGAGCGCCTCGCAGTAGTTCGTCATGTCCGTCAGGATGACCAGGACGTGGTACCCCTTGTCGAAGGCGAGGTACTCGGCGGTGGTCAGGGCCAGTCGCGGCGTGACCGTCCGCTCGACGGCGGGGTCGTCCGCGAGGTTCATGAAGACGACCGACCGCTCCAGCGCGCCGGTGCGCTCGAAGTCGTCCATGAACTCGTTGGCCTCCTCCTGGGTGATGCCCATCGCGCCGAAGATGACGGCGAACTCGGAGTCCTCGTCGCCCTCGTCCTCCGGGACGGTCGCCTGGCGGGCGACCTGGAGCGCGAGGTCGTTGTGGGGGAGTCCCGACGCCGAGAAGATGGGGAGCTTCTGCCCCCGGACGAGCGTGTTCATCCCGTCGATGGCGGAGACGCCGGTCTGGATGAACTCCTCCGGAT
>UEZS01000001.1_pt1 | contig 15210 bp, 11 predicted proteins | sample 1903651 | NCBI WGS metagenome assembly UEZS01 (sample SAMEA4776352, study PRJEB27445) | saltern metagenome | biome: Hypersaline environment; feature: solar saltern; material: Pellet | place: Spain | collected 2014-08 | depth 0 m | reverse complement strand
ACATCAGTGACGTCGGGACGCTCCGGCTGCAGGTCACGGGGCTGCTCCCCGGGCCGGTCGACGAGGACCCCACCACCGTCGACATCGACGACGAGTTCCTCCAGCTGCGTCTCGGCGAGGTCGTCGGGGCGACCCGCTCCGACGGCGGGGAGGCGACCGTGACGACACCGGGCGAGGCGTCCCCGAAGTTCGACGAGATGTCCGAGATCTGCGACGGCGGAACGACGACGTTCACTGCCGACTTCACACCGGTCAGGCGGGGACGGAGCGCCGGCCACATCCTCCGCCGGTGGCCGAGGAGCCCACCGTCGGGACCACCTGCGAGGGGACGACCACCGCGACCGACGGGTAGCCCGAGCCCGCCGCTGGACGGTTCTACCCGGAGTGGCCGGGCAGTTTATCCTCCCCGGGACCATCGGCTCCGACGATGCACCGACACACCCAGCGCGGCCAGGCCACCGTCGGCTACGCCCTCGTCGTCGGCATCGCGCTCATCGGCACCATCACGGTGGTCGCGCTGGGAGCGACCGCGCTCACCGACATCCAGGACTCCTCGGGCGCGGGTGCCGCCGAGCAGGCGATGACCCAGTTCGACTCCCGGACGGCGCGGGTCGCGCTGGGGGACTCCAGGGACCAGACGGTCAGTGTCGGGCAGACCGACGGGACCTATTCCGTCGACCCCGACGCTGGCTACGTGAGGATCGTACATACCAACTTCAGCGGCGGGACCGGCGGCGACGGGAACCGCGTCAGCGACGGTCCGAACGACGACGACCACGTCCTCTACGAATCGACGCTGGGGACCGTCCAGTACGAGGGCAGCGACACGGAGATCGCATATCAGGCGGGCGGTGTCTGGCGACGGACCCAGTCCGGGAGCACGATGGTGTCGCCGCCGGAGTTCCACTACCGCGGGTCGACGCTCACCTTCCCGATCGTTCGAGTCAACAACGAGACGGCGCTTCCGGCGGGGATCAACGGCGTCCAGGCCGGGTCGGGTCGTGTCGACCTGCAGGTTTCACAGACCGGCGACTCGCGGGATCTCTACTCGACGCGGCAGGACGGCTATCCGGACACCGACGGTGACGACGACGGCTTCGACGCCAACGGTAACGGGGACCCCTACGGCGGACAGGGTGACGACAACGACGGCGACGGCGGCTACTACGACAACCCGGCGACCAACGGGACCGTCGTCGTCTACATCGAGTCGGAGTACTACCGGGCCTGGGCGGACTACTTCCGCGCCCGGACGGACGGCACCGTCGATACCAGCGACACACCGGACGGACTCGTCGACGGGAGCAGCGACCCGCAGGGCGACGGCGATGACGAGGGCGTCGTGGCCGTCGAGCTCGCATCGACGGGCTTCTCCGGACCGTTCGGTATGCCCCCCGAGGGCTCCTCGCTCTTCCTGCAAGGGATCGGGGACCACTCGCTGAGCGAGTTCGAGATCGACATCGTGCCGGACACACAGGACGCCGCGGACTTCTCCAACCTGAAATGGTCCATGTACGTGAGCGACGGCAGCGAACGGTTCGAGATGCATCTCCGGCGCGGAAGCGGGAACGACAAGAAATGCGACGACGGCGATGGAACGGACCTGAAGGCGGACATGACGGTCTACTACTCGGACGACGGGGGCACGACATACCAGGGCTGGCACGGGGACGACGTGTTCGAGGCTCGGTGTGAGGACCGCGACGGGGACGGTACCGCGGACGAGATCGTCATCACGGCCGACTTCGTCGACGACGAGGATGGAGACGGGAACGTCGACGAAGTCGAGCCCGGCGACCCGTCGCTCGAGTACGTCGGCAAGAGCGGCATGAACACGCTCGTCAATTTCGGTATCGACGGCAGCGATACGGTGACGGACCCGTACGTCCCGGCGAACCAGGCGGACCACGGGTTCGGCTGGGAGACGAACAGCTACGAGCCCGGGAACGGCGACACCGAGAGCGTCGACCGTGTGGTGAACCACTACCTCTCGGTCCTCGGCCCCGGCTTCGACCTGACGGTCGATGACAAGTCCGGCGACACCGTCTCCGAGTCCGGGTCCGACGGCGTCGTGCGCTACGTCGGGGGCCCGTCGTTCGTGACGTACATGCACATCACGGAGAACGACGTGGTCGTCCGCATCGACTGAGGCGGCGGGCGCAGGTCAGTCGTAGGTGACGTCGATGCGGGTCAGACTGGAGTAGACGTTCTCGACGGCGATGCTGCACTCGACGGTCGTGTCGCCGATCGGTTCACAGGCACCGGCCCCGCTCCGGATGTCCTGGCTGTCGGGAATCTCCCCGTTCAGGTAGTCGAGCCAGACGCCCTGGCGCTGCCCGGCCGTCTCGATGGTGATGGTCACGTTGTACTCGGCATCACCGCTTCCGTCGGGGTTCGCATCCGGACTGGTCAGCGCCGACGGGTTGTCCTCGGCGATCTCCACCTCCTGTGACGCGAGCAGGGTCCGGACCAGGATCGTCCCCTGACTTCCGACGCCCCCGACGCCGCGGTTGCGCGTCTGGACGGTCGGGACGATGGCGGTCCGTTCGCCGCCGTCGTCGGTGAACAGGAACCCGGGAGGGGTGTTGAGCACCGTCCCGCTCCGGTCCTGTCGGAACACGGCCCCGTTCGAGTATACCAGTTCCGGGCCGCTTTCGGCCGCGTAGACGATCGGGTCGATGCTGACTGACGAGACGTTCGACACCGACGCGTTCGTCTCGTTGAGGTTCTCCACCTGGACGGTGATCCGGGTGCTCTCCCCGTATGTCATCTGCGCGTCGGAGAGTTTGACCTCGGTCGCTCGGCTGGGGGCGCCCTCCCGGTGGATGTCGGCGATGTTGTCCTGGAGCACGTCGAACGCCCGCTCGGCGTTGGTGACCCGCTCCGACGAGCGGGTGGATTCCAGGCCGCCGATGCCGGAGACGTAGACCAGCGCCACCGTCGCCGCGATGAGCGAGAAGACGAGGACGAAGCTGAGGACCTCGCTCACACCGCGCCCGTCGGCCGCGGGCTCACGCGTCCGCATTTCGGAGCACCAACTCGTCGCTCGTTCGGTTGTACGACACTTGGATGTTCCCACCACCGATGTCGGTCGCGACGAGGGAGGCCTCCTGGACCGCCACGTCGACCCGGACGGTGACCTCCGGGTCCACCGACCGGAGTTCGAGATGGGTCTGCGGGCTCGTTCGCACCGAGATGGTGTACTGGGAGCCGGTCACGGAGTCGGGGAGGTTCCGGGTGATTTTCACCTCGTCTGCGTCGGAGGCCGAGAGCCGGTCGGCCGAGGAGATGTCCGCCGAGACCTGCTCGCCGATGACCTCCAGCTGCGTCTCCGTGGTCACCTCGCGCTGGTCCTCGAGGAACCCGCCGCCGGCGATGAGCAGGCCCGTGATGAGCAGCGCCGCGACGCCGAGCGTCAGGGCGTAGCCGACCGTCGTGGAGACCGCACGGTCGTCCGGCCTACGCACGGCATATCACTCCGGCTCGTTGGGGGCGACCCTGACCGTCGTGTTGTACCCGACCGATGAGGACCGGTAGTTGAGCCCGACCTCCGCCGAGTAGATGGCCGGCTCCACGTACGGACTGGCCTCGGTGTAGCTCTGGCCGTGCCCGTCGGAGTGGCGGTAGTAGTACGACTCGAAGTCGTAGGAGCCGAACGAGTCGAGCAGGTTGTTGTCGTAGTCGTTCCTGAACTCCCCCTTCGTCCCCGCCGCGATGAACTGGTAGCCGCCCTCGATGGCCTCGCTCTCGACGAATATCAGCTGGGACGGGTCCGCCATCTCCGACTGGAAGTCGAACACCGCTTCGCAGGCTCCCTCCCCGCCCTCCACGGCAGCGCCGGAGACGTCCACGTCGAACGTCGCCGGGGCGTCGTCGATCTCGCAAGTCGTCGTCGAGCCGGTGCTCGTGTTGTAGTAGGTGAACTTCACGTCGTTCGGATCGCCGTCCGTGTCGGCCGGCCGGTATACCGCGACCGCGTGGTTGTACGACCCGTCGTCGGTGACGTCGTAGACTACGGTGAACGGTCTCGGGTCGTCGGCCGACAGGCTGGTCGACGTGGTCAGCTTCCCGAGGAAGGTCGGGACGTTGCCCTCGGCGTAGACCGTGGTCCCGTCCCCGATCCCGTCGCGCCGGACCGTCATGGTGAAGTCCCGGATGTCGGACGCCTGTGGGGTCAGAGCCCAGCTCGAATCGGTGACCAGGTCGACCACGTCGTCCAGTATCGGGCTCTCGCGTGGCGTGAACTCCCCGCCATCGTCCTGGATAACGCGGGTCCCGTTCACCATCGAGCCCTCGACGTACTCCGCGTCGACGTACTGCCCCCTGCGGGCCCTGTCGCGGATCTGGAGTCCGGACCACGCCCCGATGGTGGTTCGGAAGTCGTCCTCAAGGTCGCCGTACGTGGAGTGTGAACTGTTGTTCGTGTTCAGATAGGCGACCGAGCCGGCACCGCCCTGCGACGCGGCCTGCTCGAACGAGTCCACCTGCCCCGCCTCCCCCTGGTTCGAGCGGGTGGCGAGGTTCTCCGCGAAGATGGCCGAGTTCAGCACGAGGGCGATACCCACGAGTGTGACCGCGAGCGCGAGCGCGCCGACGAGGATGAGTTGCGCCCGGTCGGCGCCTCCCGTGGTACGGTCTCGCATTCGTGACTGTCCAGTCATTTAGCGTGGGGTGGAGTATACCTTTCGGCGCCTCGAAGCGGCCGTCGCTCACGGCGGACACCCCGCGTCGTCGCCGTCAGCGGTATGACGGACCGTTCGCGACCGCTCGTCCGTCCCGTCCGACACCGTGACCGTCACCTCGTACCCGTCCCCGAAGTCCCCGCCGTCAGTGAAGTTCAGACTGCCGGAGCCGCTCCCGTCGGCGACGCCGGTCGTCTCCGCCCGGCCGTCGCTGTCGTTGCGGTCCGTGACGTCCACCGTGACCGAATCCAGGTCCCCGTTCGGGTCCTCGACGGCCCAGTCGACCGTGAGCGAGGCCTCATCGCCGGCGGAGTCGTCGGCCACCGAGAGCGACGTCACGACCGGCGTGGTGAGGCCGTCGCCGGCCTGCGAGGGCACGACCCGACTGGTCGTCCGGCTCGTGGCCTGGGCGTCCTGGTACCGGAGCTCGACCGTCCCGGCGTAGATTGCCGGCACGCTGTGCGGGCTGTCGGCCGTGTCGTTCGCGTAGGTGTCGCTCGACTCACAGGCCGTCCCGTAGTTGAGACGGTCGACCTGCTCGTCCAGCGCCGCCTCGGCGGCGGTCGGTCCGTCCGTCCGGTCGACCACGAGGCGGTACGTTCCGGTCGCCAGGTCACCGTTCGTCACCGTCACGTCGTATGTGCCGGTGGTCGTGGCGACCCGCTCCAGCGCGTCGCAGTAGGCACCGTCGGCCGTCGGCCGGCCCGTCAGGGAGAGGTTCACGGTCCCCCCGGAGACGTCGCACTCCTCGACGGTGTCCGACCCGACCTCGCTGACGGCGACCCGGACGCCGCCGTCCTCGTAGACGGCGACCTCGTGGGCCGGCGCCGTCGCCGGGTCCAGGGTGACGACGAACGCGTCGCCGCTCCCACCGGTCAGCAGGTCGCCCAGCGTGGTCCCCGGATCCGGTGTGACGGTCAGGTCGAACGCTCGCACGTGCGCCCCGGGCGCCATCGTCCAGTTCGTCACCCCCCCGTCGTGGGGGCGCAGATCACCGCTCGCGTCGTCGTCGACCAGCTGCGTCCCGGCCCGGCTGTCGGTCGTCGTCACCCCGACGAGCGTCCCGGACTGTGCGCGCCGGCTCGCCAGCCGCGAGGAGAGGGTCTCGACACGCGGCTGGTACTCGTCGTCACGGAGCTGCGCGAACGGGGCGCCGGCCGCCGCCCGGTTCGAACTCTCGATGGCCGCACCGGTCCCGGCGACCGCCGCGCTCCGGAAGGCCCGGACGTCGGAGGCCGAGGCGTCGCTCTGCCGGGTCGCGAGGTTCTCCGCGAAGATGGCCGAATTCAGCACGAGTGCCAGGCCCACCAGGACGACGGCGAGCAGTATCGCCCCGACGACAAGGAGCTGTGCCCGTCCCCGGAGGCGACCCCGGGAGCGCCCGGTCACATGCGCCACACGACCACCTCGACGCGGACCACGTTGAACACGCCGCTGTCCGACACGTCGTTGGCGTAGAAGCTGTCGGCGACGCTGGGGTCGTCGAGACACGACCCCGTGTCCGTCGTGTTGTCCGCATCGACCAGACAGTCGTCGTCGTAGATGGTCACCGTCCGGCTCGCGCTGATGGCGTTGTCGCTCGGGCGACCCCGGTAGAGCATCGACTGGTCCACCCAGGAGCCGGTGGTGGTCTGGTAGGAGACGTAGACGTTGTACGCGATGCCGCGCCCGCTGTACGCCATCGAGAGGGTCTCACCGAACTCGTTCGGGGGCGGGCCACTCACGTAGAACCCCCGCGTCGCGTCGTGGAAGTTCTCTCCCGACTCGTTCCAGTACAGCACCGCGTCCTTCAGGTCGTCGTTCTCGGCGGTGACCGTCAGCGCGCCCTCCGCGACGGACTGCTGCTGGTTCTCGATATGCTGGCTGGACGTACTCGCCGACAGCGGCGTCACCGCCGTCACCTGCAGGGCGAACGTCAGGCTCGACAGGAGCAGGATGGCCGCGATGACTCCCTCCAGCGTGTGTGCCTGGCCGCGGTCGTCGGTCATGCGAGTTCCACCGGAATATCGGTTGCCACCACGGCCGTCGCGTTGTTATACGTACCGTCCATCGCTACCACACTCTCACGAACACGGTCGCCCGGATCCCGTCGATGGTCACGATCCGCCGGGCAACGACGACCGAACCGCTATCCTCGGGCGGGTCCTCGCCGGCCTGGAAGGGGATGTCGTAGTCGCCATCCGAGGCGCCACAGTCGTCCCCGGTATCGAAGGCCCCGTCGGCCGACTCGACGATGGTCGAGGTGACGTTCGGGTACTGGTTCGAGTCCGGGTCCTCGTTCGCCTCGAGACAGAGCAGGTTCGGCGTCCCATCGTCGTCGGCATCGCCCCTGATCTCGATCTGTAACCCGGGCGAGAGCGCCCGGTCGACGCTGCCGTCCGCAGCGATTCCGGCGACCCCGAGCCGCGCGTGGAGGTAGTCCGAGTCACCGGAACCGTTGGCGACCTCGAAGTTGCAGTCGCTGTCCGTCCAGAGGTCGGCGCGGGAGATGTCGAACCGGTCCCGCGTCAGCTGGTCGTCGTTCGAGCTGTTCAGGTCCGCGTCGTTGTCCGGGTCGCCGTCGAGGTTCTCCGGGGCGAAGAAGGCGATGGTACACGCCTTGTCCAGCACGTACGGCCGGTCAGGGTCCGCGAGCGTCCCCGCCACGAGCTGGCTGGCGGCCCGATCCGCGACGACGGTGTTCTCCGTGCCGCTGTCGGAGAACGGTTCGGCGATGTTGGGGGCGAAGGTGAAGACGAACGCGACCGTGAGCAGGAAGATGCTCATGCCGACGGCGAAATCGAGCGTCGTCTGGGCGCGGTCGCGCCCGGCGTCAGAGGCGTCCGGCCCGGACTCGGGTCGGAGCCGAACGGGGGGGCTCTGGCCCGCATCAGAGGAACATGAAGGTGACCAGCGCGAACGTCGGCAGGACGACCGCGAACTTCAGTCCCGCCATGAGGCTCACGTCGCGCATGTAGCCCGCGATGAAGCCGCTGATGATGGCCTGCAGGGTGACCGCGTGGAAGAACAGCATGTTCAGCTGGTCCACGTCCACGCCGCCGCTGAAGCTGCCACCGCTGCCACCGCCGCCGGAGGCCTGCTGTGCGAGGCCGGCCATCACGTCGAGGAACTTCACCTTGAGGATAGCCATCACGCCCAGCAGCGTCATGTAGGTCATGATGATGATGACCGTCTGCATCCGGGTCCGGGATTTCCGGTCCCGCTCGATGTCGTCCTGGTTCTCGGAGGCCTGAGCCGCCGTCGAGAGGACCTGCGTGATCTGCGACGAGGCCTCCTGAGCCTTCGAGATGAGCTTCATCGTCCGGGCCAGCCGCGGGATGTGGTACTTGTTGTTGAACTCGACCAGGGTGGTCTTCAGGCTGGTCCCGTAGTTCACTTTCGCGTGCATCGTCTCGAACTCGTCGGCCAGCTTGCCCGAGGACGTGTCCGAGACGACCTGGATCGACTCCAGCAGCGTCATCCCGGTATCGTTCGCGCTGGAGAGCTTCCGGAGGTTGTCGGAGAGCTTGTCGGTGATGGCCCGCCGTGACCGGACGTTCCACTCGTAGAACACCGTCAGCGGAATGAAGTTGACGTACAACGGGACGTAGAGCCAGAAGAACGTCCCGAGGATGGGGTTGCCCTTGAGCCCCTCCCAGGAGGTCGGCGCCAGCCCGGCCAGTGCCGTGTACGCCAGGACGACCAGCGAGATGGGCAGGGTCAGGCCGAGCACCGCCAGCGGGTGGTCGCGGAAGAAGTGGTGGGGCGCCTTCACGATCTCCATCAGCTCGTAGGTGCCCTCGCGGGACTTGACGCGGTCGAACAGCCCGTACTCCCCGGTGTAGTTGTTGACCACGCCGAGGTCGAACATCGCGGAGTTCTCGGCGGCCGCGTCCGCGTCCTCGGGTTCGAGATAGCCGTCGCCGACCTCGTCCTGGACGACCGTCGAGACGAGGACGAGGAAGCCGGCGCCGATGAGCGGGATGAGTCCGTACACCGTCCCCATCAGCAGGAAGTCCTGGGCCTCGCCCAGCATCGACATGATGACGAGGATGATGATGAGCAACAGTGGGAACAGCGACAGCGTCATGAACATCTCGCCGAACAGCTCCAGCGTCTCCAGCACCATCTCCTGCTCCTGCTTCGAGGTCCGCATCTGCTTCTCCTTCTGGTCCTGGAGGAACCCCTCCATGTCCCCGCCGGAGTTGATGATGGACAGCATATCCGTGAGGAACTGGCTCAGTTCGTCGGAGGGCGTCTCCAGGGCCTGATTCCGGACCGCGGTCCGGTAGTCCGTGTCGAAGTACTCCGTCTCGAGGACGATGGACTGGAACTCCTTTGCCACCTCGCCGTACGTGTCGTCGGCCTTGGCCATCGCCTCGAGGATCTCGAGCTGGTTCAGGCCGCCCACGGAGAGGGCGTACATGAACGAGACCGAGTCCGAGAGGAGGACGTTGATCTCGCGCTTGCGTTCGCCGGCGGTCATGTACGGGCGGGCGACCATCGACCCGAAGCCGAGGCCGAACCCGATGAGCCCCATCACGACCCCGGTGATGAGGACGAACGCCGGCACCTTCACCGCGTTCAGCGTCGCCGCCGTCGACTCCCCGACCGGCAGTCCCAGCAGGATGGGCACGTCGCTCAGCAGGACCGTGAACACGAACCAGCCGGTGAACACGCCCAGCAGCCACAGGACCAGCCCGACGACGACCCCCACCGCGAGCGAACGGGAGAGGTAGATCTCGACGGTCTCGGACATCCGCGCCTCGGCCAGCTTCGTCTCCACGTTCGAGACGAAATCGCCGTCGTCGTCGAACAGCCGGTCGTACAGCGGGTAGAACAGGTCGCTCAGCGTGCCGCCTTCGCCGTACGAACCGCCCGTGCCCGCGCCCGCGCCGCCCGCCGTGTCGAGACTCACTCGGATCCACCCCCCGCTTCCTCGTCGTCACTGTCGAAGGCGAAGCCGCCGAAGTCGAACTCATCGCTCTCGCCGCCGTCGGCCGCGGCCGGCTCGCCGCCACCCGCATCGGCCGGCAGGTCGAGCGCCGAGGCGAGGTCGCCGCTCCCACTGCCCTGGTAGCCCCGAAGCATCTCCTCGGCGTCCCGGAGCGTCTCGCCGGTCTCCTCCAGCATCTCCTCGCTCGCGTCCGGCCGCGGGACCATCTCCTCCTTGTTCGGGTCGATATCGATCTCGACGGACTCCATCTCCCGGAGGTCCTCCAGCGACCGCTCCAGCTGGTCGCCCGCCAGCAGCCCCAGGATGGTCTCCTGGTCGTTCATGAACGCCTGCAGGGTCGCCGCGACCTGCGTGTACGTGTTGAGCCCGTTCTCGATGAGGTAGGCCAGGACGGCCTTCCGCTGGAAGATCTCCTCGTTCAGCCGGTCCTGGTCCCACCCGCGGTCGAACATGATGCTCTCCAGGGTGTTGGACTCGCCCATCTGCAGGAACGTGTCGGTCTCGGCCTGCCACTGGTAGACGTCCTGGACGTTGATCTCGTCGTTCTCGGGCTCGTAGTGGTTGATCTCGGTGATGGACTTGTTCCGGCGGACCTTCCGCCCCTGAACCCGCGTCTGGGTCTGGATGGAGACGAGGTCCAGCGCCGTGAACATCGTCTTCGAGACGTTGATAGGGTCGGTGGTGAACCGCTTGATGACCTCGCCGACGGAGTCGGCGTGGAACGTCGTCAGGGTGGTGTGTCCCGTCGACATGACCTGGAACAGCGTCCGGCCCTCCTCGCCACGGATCTCGCCCATCACGATATACTCCGGCCGCTGCCGCAGTGCCGCCTCCAGCAGGTCGAACTCGTCGACGTCGCCCTTGTCGCCCTCCGAGAAGGAGGGCCGCGTCACGGAGGCGATCCAGTTACGCTGGGGGAGTTCGACCTCGCGGGTGTCCTCGATGGAGACGATCTTCGCCTTCGAGGGGATGAACAGCGAGACCGCGTTCAGGCTGGTCGTCTTCCCCGAGGCCGTTCCACCGGCGAAGATGAGCGACTTGTGGTTCTCGATGCAGAGCCAGAGGAACGCCATCTCGTCCAGCGAGAAGGTGTTCCAGTTGATCAGGTCGACCGGCGTGAACGGGACGTTCTTGAACTGCCGGATGGTGTAGTTCGTCCCGTGGTCGGAGACCTCCTTGCCGAGGGTGAGCTGGGCACGCGACCCGTCCGGCAGCGTCGCGTCGACCTGGGGCTGGCGCTTGCTGATGCCCTTCCCCGACCGCTGGGCCAGCTTGACGACGAAGTCGTCCAGCTCCTCCTCCCCGTGGTAGACGTTGGAGATGAGCTGCTCGTAGTCGGAGTGGTAGACGAACACCGGCGAGTTGTAGCCGTCGACGGAGATGTCCTCGACGTTGATGTCGTGCTTGATACCGTCGATGCGCTCGAAGCCGATGAAGTCCCGCCGCAGCAGGTAGAGCAGCTTGTCGATCTGGTAGCGGTTCAGCGTCTCCGGGTCCTCCTCGATGACCGCTGGCTCCGGCCGGACCCGCACCTCGCGGGCGGGGACGAGCGTCCCCTCGTCGTCGGCGTCGCCCCCCGCGCCGAGCATCCCCTTCACCTTCGAGACGACGCCCCCACCGCTGCTGCCGTTCGTCCGTGGCTCGGCACCCGCCGCGTAGAGGTCGTACCGCTTCAGCAGGTTGCGGGTCTCGTCCTCGATGACGTTCGCGCGGGCGTCCTCACCCCCCTCGACGATGACGTCGTCGCTGGAGTACTTGATAGCGGTCTTCAGCTTCGAGGAGAGGAACTCGCGCAGGTCCGCCTCGATGGGCGTGAGATGCGGCTCGATGGGGTAGTACTTCTTCTCGTTCTCCTTCTCGGAGTGGAAGATGATGACGAAGGCGTAGGGCTTGTTCACCCAGTAGCGGTCCACCTCGCGGAAGTGGGACTTCTTGACCAGCGGGACCGCCTTCTCCAGGTCGTAGCGGGTGACGACCGTCGAGGAGCCGTCGGCGTCGGAGAAGAAGGCGTCCTCGTCGACGTCCTCGTGGACGTCGACCGTCCGGTCCTCGATGATGCCGTGGAGCGCCTCGCCGACATCGCCGGCCGCGGCGAGCCGCCCCTCGGTCCGCTCGGGGTCGAACCCGAGGTGCTCCTCCGGCTCGAACGGGATTCGCTCGCCGTTCCTGTCGGTCGGCGGCGCCCCGGTCCCGTCGTAGTAGTACTCCTCTTTGAACGCCTCCCAACCGTACGGGCCGGTCGTTGCAGGCCCCCCCTCGACGTCATCGACGGCGGCCTCCATCCCCTCCGGGTCACCGCCGTCAGCCTCGTCGATAGCCATTGCCAAACGGGTTGGCGCGAGTAGGCATATAAATTACGCCCACTTTGCCGGCTCCGCCCGGGGCGGTTTATAGCCGCCTCAGACGCTCTCCGACCGCTTCCCTGAACTGGACGACCGGGCGGTACTCCGACATATTTTGCCGGGAATCGCGACGGCCGCTGACCCGCCTCAGCGGGCCCCCTCGACGAACCGCTCCAGGCGGCTCATCGCCAGCTTCAGCTCCTCCAGTCCCGTCGCGTAGGAGGCCCGCAGGTGGCCGTCCCCGCCGGAACCGAACGCGTCGCCGGGGACCATCGCGACTGATTCGGCCTCGAGCAGCTCCTCGGCGAAGGTCGAGGCGTCCGTCCACGGGTCGGGGACCTCCGGGAACACGTAGAACGCGCCGGTTGCCTCGAAGCAGTCCACCCCCATCTCCTCGAACCGCGAGAGGACGAACTGGCGGCGGCGGTCGTACTGCTTGCGCATCTCCGCCACCTCGTCACCGCAGGAGTCAAGCGCCTCGATGGCCGCGTACTGGGCCGTCGTCGGCGCCGACAGCATCGTGTACTGGTGGATGCGGTTCATCGCCTCGATGGCGCCAGCGGGCCCCATCGCGTAGCCCAGCCGTAGCCCCGTCATGGCGTACGATTTCGAGAACCCGTTGAAGACGACCGTCCGGTCGCGCATCCCCGGCAGCGCGGCGATGCTGGCGTGGTCCTCGGTGTAGGTGAGGTCCGCGTAGATCTCGTCGGAGAGGACGCCGATGTCGTGCTCCCGGCAGAACTCCGCGACCGGCGCCAGCTCCTCGATGCTCATCGTCGCGCCGGTCGGGTTGTTCGGGTAGCAGTAGACCAGCAACTCCGCCTCCTCGGCACCGGCCTCGCGCAGCACCTCCGGGGTCAGTTTGAACTCGTCCGCGGCGCGGGTCGGCACCGGCAGCGGCTCCCCGCCCGCGAACCGGACACCCGGGTCGTAGGAGACGTAGCACGGCTCCGCGACCGCGACCGGGTCCCCCGGGTTCACCAGCGCCCGGAAGGCCGCGTCGATGGCCTCGCTCGCGCCCGCCGTGACGATGACCTCCTCGTCGGGGTCGTACGAGAGGTTCCACCGCTCGGCGTCGTCGGCGATACGCTCGCGGAGTTCCCGCATCCCCCGGTTCGCGGTGTAGGAGGTCCGGCCCCGCTCCAGCGAGGCGATGGCCGCCTCGCGGGCGTTCCACGGCGCCGTGAAGTCCGGCTCGCCGACGCCCAGCGAGATGACGTCGTCCATCTCCTCGGCCAGCTCGAAGAAGCGCCGGATGCCCGACGGCGGCGTCTCCTGCACCCGCCGGGAGGGGGTCAGCGGCTCCTCCGCCTCGGTCTCGGCCCCCGGGTCGTCCAGGCTCATGGCGTGACCGAGAGCCGGTCGTCGTCACCGGTCTCCTCGAAGCGATGGCCCGCCTCCTTGTACGTGTCCATCACGTAGTGGGTCACCGTCTGCGTGATCTCGGGGACCGGCGCCACCTTCTCACTGACGAAGCGGGACACCTTCCCCATCGACTCCTCCTCGACCTCCAGCGCGAAGTCGTAGTCGCCGGAAACGAGCCGCAGCGCCTGCACCTCCGGGAACTGCGCCAGCCGGTCGGCGATGTCCTCGTACCCCGTCTCGCGGTCCAGCGACACGTTCAGTTCGACCAGCGCGTGGACGTGCTCGGACTCCGTGACCGACTCGGCCCGCTCCCAGTCCACGACCGCGGCGTACCCCTGGACCACGCCCGATGCCTCCAGGTCCGCGATGGTCGCCTCGACCGCTTCGGCGTCGAGCCCGGTCATCCGCGCCAAATCCGCCGTGGCGTAGCGGGCGTTCTCACAGAGGAGGTCCAGCAGTTCCGCGCGGGCCGCGGCATCGTCGTGGCCCCCGTCGGTCGCGGTGTCGTCCGACTGGTCACTCATGTCTCCTCTCCGGGCCAGCGCGGACTAAACGCTTGCGAGTCCGTGGCAGGTGTGCGCGTGGGGTCCCAACCGCCGGATCCGGGACCGCTTCCACCCCGCTCCTATGATAACGGCGACCACGGAGACGTCTCCGCTCCGGCGCTCGGCCTCCGAGGGACTCACTGTGCTCGTCTCCGTGGTCGCCGCACCGCGCTCGGCTCACATCCGAGGCCGCCGGGAGCACGGCCGGGGGGCTCCGGCGTCGCCGTTGTCGTTCCATCTGAGGGACTGATTATCCACCGACACCGCATTCCACAGCCCCGATCGGAACCTTCGAGCGATAACCCCCTACAGCTTGAAATTGCGGTCCAGGATCGCGAAATCACAGTCGAGCTCGTCCACGCGCTCGAACGTCGGGCGCGAGATGAACCGTGACGCGGCCGAGCGGTCGGCCGAGGAACCGATGATGATGAGGTCGTAGCTGGGGGCGGCGCTGGTCAGGAAGTCGACGATCTCCCCGCGGGCGACGCGGGTTTCGACGGCGCCGTTCGCGGTCTCGGCGAGATCGCCGAGCATCCGCTCGGCGTCGGGCCGGTCGCGCTCGCTCCCGACGCAGTGGCAGACTGAAATCCGCCCTCGGTCGCCGGCCAGTCGGATGGCGAAGTCGATCATCTTGTGTGCCACGTCGCCGGCCTGCCGGACGGGCACCAGCACGTCGCGCCACGCCGTCGTGTCGGGGGCATCGGGGTCGGCACATCGGTGGACCAGCGTGTCCGTGTCGCTGCCGAACAGCTCACGCACGTGCGGCGCCAGTCGGTCGTCGTCGGGCTCGTAGGGGGTGACGATGAGGTCGCAACTCGTGTCGTGTGCGGCCTGGATGATGGCGGTGCCGGGGGACTCCGGCGTGCTCTCGGCGACCAGCACTTCCGTCGGGACGTCGTAACTCGCCTCTATCTCCGCGGCGCGCGACTCCAGGTCCATCGCCGAGGCCGCGGTCGCGAGCTGCTCGGCGGCGGTCTCGGCCGAGGGCTCGACGGTCACGTGGTCGGGGGGGTTGCCGCCGTCCGGGCTGGGGGTCGGGCCGTCGTCGCCGCCGAGGGCGGCGACCGACTCCTCACCGGACCCCTCGGCGTGGTCGCCCGAGGACCCGTCGGCCGTGGCGGCCTCCCCGGGGTCGATCAGCCCGAGCAGTACCACCTTCGCTCCCTCGTGTGCGGCGGCGATACGGGCGCCGAGGTGGGCGGTCTCCTCGGGGTGGGTGCCGCGAACCGGGACGAGGACACGGTCGTCGCCGCGGGTCGAGGCGTAGAGGTAGCGCGCCCGGCGCTCGAAGAACCGCTCGCGCCACAGCAGGAAGACGCCGGCGACGAGCAGGCTAGAGG
>UEZS01000019.1_pt1 | contig 15437 bp, 15 predicted proteins | sample 1903651 | NCBI WGS metagenome assembly UEZS01 (sample SAMEA4776352, study PRJEB27445) | saltern metagenome | biome: Hypersaline environment; feature: solar saltern; material: Pellet | place: Spain | collected 2014-08 | depth 0 m | reverse complement strand
TGCATACACTGGCGAAGACGCACGAGCCGCGCTCCGGTGCGTACTGCAAGACACCGGGCTGGATGCCGAACGCATCCGCCGAAACCAGTACGTGCTGGTTGCGGCCGCGTCGGCGGAGTCGTCGTCGGAGCCGCGTGCCTCGCTCAACGGGTACGTCCACGATGCCGATACGGGCGAGCGCCTGCCGGGGGCTCACGTCTACCTTACGGAGCTGAGGGCCGGGGCCACCACGAACCGGGACGGCTATTTTGTGCTGTCGGACCTTCCGTCCGGTCCCTACAAGGTGCGCATCTCGTACCTCGGGTACCAATCGGTCGACACTACGCTACACGCCGGTGGCGAGCCGGCCCAGATCGCACTGGCTCCAACCCCCATCGCCTCCAAAGGCGTGGTGGTAGAGGCCGGCTCCACTAGCGGGCGCGACAGGCAGCAGCTGCCGGGCATGATGTCGGTCGCGCTCGGTCAGGTGGGGCGCCTCCCGTCGCTCGGAGAGCCGGACCTGTTCCGTGCTCTGCGATGGACGCCCGGCATTCGCAAGCCGGGCGTGCTCGCGGCGGGGCTCACGGTGCGGGGCGGAAAGCCCGATCAGAACCTCTACCTGCTCGACGGAGCGCCGGTCTACCATCCGTGGCATGCCTTTAGCCTCATCTCCACCTTCCAGACCGGCACGCTGCAGTCCACGGACCTGTACCGTGGCAGCTTTCCCGTGGAGCACGGAGGACGCCTCTCCGCCGTTCTCGACGCACAGATGAAAGATGGCAGCCGACGCTCTCCCACCGCGGTGGCGGCCCTCAGCCTGCTCAGCGGACGCTTTCGGGTAGAAACGCCGCTTACCTCCTCCACCTCCTTCATGCTGTCGGGGCGCCGGTCCTACATCGACAAGCTGGTGGGGCGCCGTCATCCCGTCACGGGCCCCAACGGACGACGCGATACACTGCGCACCGGGTACTACTTTTTCGACACCAGCGCAAAGCTTACGCACCGCCTCGGGCCTGCCCACCGGCTTTCGCTCAGCTACTACCACGGGCGCGACGATCTGGACCTGCGCCTTCCGTTCGATCTTTCCCTCGACTTTTCCTCCTGGCTCCGCCCGGCCGACCTGCTGTTTGAGGTGGTGCAAAACTGGGACAACCGCGTATTCAGTGGCCAGCATCGGGTCCTGTTGGGGGACAATCTGTTTCTCACCAGCACGGCCTACTACTCCGGCTACCGGGCGCAAGAGGCCTCGTTTGTGCAGCCAACGACGACGGCCTCCCTGGCGTCGGACTATCGCGTGCGGCTGTCCGACGCTGGGGCCAAGATGCATGTCGACTACCACTCCTCGATGCGGCACGAATGGACGGCCGGCCTGGAGGTGTCCGTCCTGCAGTTCGAGAGCCGGCTCGACAGCGAACTGCGCCGCTCGCGCAGCACGGTGACCCAGCAGGCCCAGGCAACGGATGTGCGGGCGGTGCGGATGGCGGCCTACCTGCAAGACGCCTGGACGCCGACGCCGCGCTGGACGGTGGAGCCGGGCCTGCGGGCGAGCTACTTCGGCGGTGGGGACCGGGTACACTTGGCGCCCCGCCTCAGCGCGCAGTATGTGGTCGACCCGCGGTGGCTGGTACTGGAGGGAAGCGCGGGCCTGCACGTCCAGTATCTGCACCGTCTTCGCGATCGGTACTCCCTCGCGTACGACCTGGTCTCCAGTCGTTGGATCCCGTCGAGCGAGCGGGTGGCCCCGGCCCTGGGCCGACAGCTGGGGCTGGGCTCGTATACGCAGCTCCGCCCCGGCTGGAGCCTGGAGGTGGATGCGTATCTGCGCGGCACGCGCCAAACGCTTGTGCCGACGGATGTCTTTCAAGAAAAAGAGGGCATTGACGGGCCGGGCATTGAGGTGGGCGCGCTGCTGGGGCAGTACACGGCCGGGGCTGAACGGGCCGTGGGGGTAGAGGTGCGTACGCGCTACGAACGCGGCCCCTGGCGCGCCCGCCTGGCGGTGAGCGGCGGGCGGACCTACGTGCGCGCCCCAGGCCGCACCGCCACCGGATCGCGTTGGCGCCCCTCCAGCTTGGATGTCCCGATATCGGTCCGAGGCATCCTGGGGTGGACCAACGGGCGCTGGGGCGCTACGATTGCCGCTGAAGTGCGCAGCGGCTCCCCCATTACGGCGCCGGAGGCCCGCTACCGCCTGGGCGACCCCACCGCCACAGAACCGACGGCTTATCTCTACCGCCCCGAATTCAACAACGACCGACTCCCCCCGTACGTCCGGCTGGACCTCACGCTGCAATATACGTTTCAACTCTTATCGACGGACTGGACGGCCTCGGTGGATGTGTTCAACCTGACCGACCGGGACAATGTCGTCGGCCGAACTTACCGCCCCACGGACACGGGGGTGGCTGTGGATCGTCGGCGCGGGCTTCCGTTTCTTCCCCTTCTGGAGCTAAAGATGGAACTGTAGCTTCGCCTTGTCGCTGGACTGCTTCCTGAACCCAATCGCCTCATGGACAAATGCCTCGTGGACATGGGTAGAGCGCTTTCCACGGCTCAGAGGCTGGGCCGATGGGGCCGATGGGGCGTTGGCCTTCTTCTGGTGGGCGGCGGCGTCCTCCTGCTTGCACGGTGCGACTTTGCCGACTCGGCGGAGCGGCAGCCGCTGGTGGTGGAGGCCTTTCTGGAAACCGGCGCCTCGCTGCCCACCATCACGCTCCGGCAAACCCAATCGCTACGCGCAACGGATTCCCTGCCTGCGGGCGCGGCGCGGGGGGCGGAGCTGGAGCTGCGGGTGAACGACCGTACGGTGGCCTACCGCGAGGCGGCGCAGAAGCCCGGCCGGTACGTGTCGCAGACGGCGGCGTCGGTGCCTGCCCAGGCGTCCTGGCAGCTGCAGGCCCGCTGGCGCGCCGAAACGGCCACGGCGCAGGGCACCACCCCGCCCCCCATCGACCTCGCAGAGGTGTGCGTGGACGTGCCTCCGGCCCCCGTCGAGGCCATCCGCGTCGATTCGCTGCGGCGAGACTCGCTCGACATCCCTGCGGAGCAAACGTACATTTATCCCGTGGATGTATCGCTCCGATGGCCCGTCCCTGCTGCCCCGTCGGGGGGCAACACGGCCCACTGGGTGCGCCCCCGCTTAAATCCGGACACGACGGAGTCGGACTCGCGCGTTGTCAGTTTCTTCTTGGAACCGGTGGATGTGCGGCGCGAGGATCGGTTTCGGCGCGTGGACGACTGGCGCACCTGGGCGGGGGTCTACGCTGTGCCCGCGGAGGACAGCACGGCCGCCGTGCCGTCGGGCGGTTCTGCCCGGCGCTGTCAGCCGCCGGTCCGGGCAAAAGAGACGGTCGACGTCCGGGAGTCAGGCGCGCGCGCCCGGTTGGAGGGATTCACCGCCGGGTGTCGGTGGTCTCGTCGGGCGCGGGGGTCGAAGGTGGCGCGGCGCCGTGTCGAGTGTTCGACCGGCGGCGAGCAGTGTCCCGGCCGGTGCTCCGGCGACGCCCGAGGAGATCGACGGCCGCCCGGTGTGTGGTTTTATATCCGTGTGAACGGAAGCATATAGCGGTGAATGGTTTACACAATGCACCGGCTAACTGTCTCAATTACGGAGGAACAGGCGGCCCTTCTCGACGAGGTATCAGGGGAGGGCGGTGAATATGAAAGTAAGTCGGCGGCGGTGAGGGATTTCATACAAGCCGGTGAGCGCGAGCGCGAACTTCGGGCGGAACTCGCGCGCGTCGAGGAGCGCCTCTCCAGCCGCGAGGCACAGATCGAGGACCTGGAGCGCGAGCACGCCGACCGGGTCGAGGAGCTTCAGGGCCGGATCGCGAGCCGCGAGGACCGGATCGAGCAGCTGGAGGAGCAACTCGCCCGCCGGTCGCAACTGGAGGAGAAAGTCGAGAGTCTGCCGGCACAGATTCAACAGCGTGAATCATACCGGGAGCGCCGGCGTCGAAAGCTCGACGAGGCGAGCCTCACCCAACGGCTGAAATGGAAACTGACCGGGGTCCCGGTTGAACAGAGTGGCGGCGGGGAGTGACGGCCGGGAGTGGTTCAAACCACCGGGGGGATTCACCGCCGGTCGGCGTCGTCGGTGCTCTTAGCTCCGAGGAGGTCGACGGGCCCGGGGGTCAGTCGCGCGCGCGGCGTACGATACCGGCGAGCGCCCCGAATATCACCGTCGCCAGAATCACCGATAACCCGGCGAGGGCGCCGGTGAGCGTCACCGGCTGAAACCACTCCGGGAACGTGGCACCGAGTACCGTCTCCGCCCAGACACCCGCGAGAGACGCCCCAAACCCGACAGTGACGATCGCCACGCCGACAAGCGCAAACTTGAGGGCGCCGGAGGTGTTCAGCGTCACCTCCAGCCAATCGATAACGTCTGGCTCCTCGAGGCGCGCGCGCAGGTCGTCGTTCTCCTCGCGGAGTTCCTCGCGCTGCTCGTGTAATTCTGTGTTGCGGTCGGCGAGGTGCTCCGCCGCCTGCCGGTGATGTTCGCGCGCGAGGCCGCCGAGGACCGCCTCGCGGGTGGCGACGCTTGTTTTTCCGCGGTAATGCTGCTCCGCGAGGCGCTCAACCGCCTCGCGTGTCTCTCTGGTGACACGGGCTGAGATGGGTTGAGAGTGGGCCCCGTCAGGTCGAGATCGGCCGTCTCGCATGATGTAAACGAAGTATACGAGGCGAATAAGGTTTTTGGGCCGTGACGGTGGGGCTGAAGATCGGCGCGAGCGGGTGCCCAGCAGGTTTATGAGCCTGAGAACCGAACGAGAACTAACGAGAATCTCAGACTAGAGGAACACACCCGACCCTGGCGGGTCGATGTTGAACGCAAAAGCCCCCGGCCGTCGGCCGACCGGGGACCTGTTTCTTTTGACAAGGGAGAGAGGTCCGCGGTGGGTCCGACGCGCCGGTTTTGCAGACACGAACCGAGAGGTTCGGCCCCGAACCGAGCGGTTCGGTAGCTGGTTTTTACGCCGCAACGGTCATAAACCTGCTGGGAACCCGCCGCCGCTCGGTAAGCCTGCTGGAACGGCCGCCCCCTCGGTTCGTGTCTGTGAGAACCGCCGCGACGATTTGCGACACATGACACGAAACCCCACGAACACGAACAAAGGCCGCACGCGAACGCACAGATACAGAAAGCTCACTGACGAGGAGATCGCCGAGCTCCTCGGTGTCGAGTACACCAGCCAAGAGTACCGACAGAAACACGGCGGCGGGGGGTCCGAATGACCCGCCGCCTGAAGATCGCCGCCGCCGCGGCGTACACCGCGACCGTCTCGCTGGGGCTGGTCGTCTCCGTGGGGTGCCGACCATGACCCGCGTCGAGGCCACCGAGCAGACAGCCGGCTCGTCCCCTGGGAGGCCCTCCAGCGGGGCGGGCGAGCGGGTCACCGCCGGCACCCCGAGGCCTCCCGCACCCGACGCCACGGCGGGCGTCGAAAGACCGCCGAGACGTGGAGGCGAACAATGAGCGACGCGACAGCCAACACCGACCGCGAGCACGCACCCGACGACCGGCGGCGGGCGGTGGCCGCGTTCGAGCACGAGGACCCGGAACTCACTCCCGCCGAGCGCGAAACGCTGTTTCGGTTCTCGCGGGCTGACGACCGGGTCGAGTTCTACACCGCCGAGCGCGGGGTCGGCCGGCGGTTGCTCGCCCACCCGGCCGCGTCGATCGGCGAGGTGACACTCCGGCGCGGTGACCGACGGCGTCCGGCGGTCCCGCTGGAGGAGGTCGAGGAGGGTGACGAGGTCGTCGCCGTCCGGGGCGCGCTCCCGATCGGGGCCCTGAAAGTTCACCACAAAACCCGAACCGGTGGCGGACACGCGGCGATAGTCTCCGACCGTGTGCTCCAGACGGAGGGGGGCGAGCCATGACCGACGTCGCCGACCTGCCGGCGGGGGCGCTCGTCGTCGACGGTGACGAGGACCCCGAGAATCAGAACCCGGCGGTGGTCGTGAACACACCGCCGATTCCCGCCGCCGAGTGGGACGTCGACGACGACACGACCGTTTCCGAGTACCCAGGAAACGAACCGTACCCCGACAGCGCGCCGGTCGTGTTGGTCGTCTTCCGCGACGAGCTCGCCGAGTGGCGCCCCGAGTTCGACGGTGGAAAGCAGATACCCGCCGCCGCCCTCGTCCGCGGCCCCTGCTCCGGGTATGCGTTCCCGGCGCCGCGCCTGGAGGCCGTCGGCCACCTCGACGACGAGGCCGACGACGAGGACAGCACCGACGGGCCCGAGACCGACGACGAGGACAGCACCGACGAGCACGAGACCGGCGACACCGACCCGCCGCTCGTGGCGATCGCCGACGCGCTCCGGGAGCGCCGTGTCGACGCCGTCCGGGTGTCCGACGGTGCCGGCGTGGTCGAGGTCGAAAAACTCGGTGTCACGTACCACGTGGAGGCCGACGGGAGCGTTCGCGAGGGCGACCGTGTCGCCGAGAAACTAGAGGATATCGCTCGCGACGTGCTCGGCGGCGGCGAGGAGGTGACAGCATGACCGACACACCCGACACCGACACGCCCGACGACGCCCCCGACGACCTCCCGAAGTTCGTGCCTGGACCAGGCGCGAGAGTACGCGACCGCGAGGCCGACCCCGGCGAGGGCGGGCTGCTCGTGCTCGAAGTGCTCGACACCCGCGCCGACGAGCACCTCGTCGAGGGGACCGAGCAGACGGTCGCCGAGTACAATGAGGGGTATCCGCCGGAGTCGCCGGTCGTCCGGGCGATTTACACCGACGACCTCGACTCTCGCACCGGGTGGCGATCTCTCCAAGAGCTCCGGGGGCGAGCCGACGACGGCGACCTCCGGGCGTACGACTTTCCCGCGGCGCGGCTGGGGCCGCTCCCCGCGCGCTCCCGACGTGACAGCACCGAGGAGGGGGAACAATGACCGCCGCGACCGACGCACCCGACACGGCGGCGGTCGCCGACGCCCTCGACGTCGACGCGGAGCGACTCCGGGAGTTCGTCGACCGGGAGCCGGAACCGACGCCCTCGGTGTTGCTGGGCTGGGCGCTCGCCGACCCCGACCACGCCGACGCGGTCGCCGCGTGGCTCCGGGCCCGGCGGAAGGAACGGCGGCCCCGGTCTGCTGTCCCCGACGGTGGGAGCCTCGCGACGCTGTCCGGCACCGGTGACCGGACCGACACGCCGGACGACGACCCGGACAGCGACACCGGCGGGACCGACGGAGACACGCCCGGCGGGCCCGGCGACCTGGAGGACGACTCCGACCCCGGGACCGACGACCGGGCGAGCGACACGCCACCGGACACGCCCGACCTTTACGACGAGGACGGCCACCTCGTCGACGGGCTCGGGCGGCGACTGTACGAGACGACCGAGGACACGGCCCGGCTCCACCACGAGGCGACCGCGGCCGGGTGGAGACACTCCTACGACCTCTCCCCGTACCATAACCTCCGGGCGCTCGTCGAACTTGTCGAGGCCGACCGGCGAGCGTACAAGCGCCTCGCGTTCCGGTTCGTGCTCGGGTACGGCCCCGGGTCGACACCGCAGGCGCTCGACCGGTTGGGGGTGACGCCATGACCCGGAGCCCGGACGACGTCGAGCGGTTCGCCGCGCTCGCCGGTCAGGAAACCGCCGATATCGACGAACTCGACCCCCGGGAGGAGCGGCGGGCGACGAAGGCGTGCTACGCGGCGGACGGCGTATGTAACAGTCTGTGTTCCGCCGACGCCGGGGACACCCCCGACGACGTGGTCGACGGGATCGAGGCCGCTGTCCGGGAGTGGCGCGGCCGGAACGCGCCGCTGTCGGAGTACGAGTTTGACCGGCTCCGGGCGGCGTTCGCCCGCGAGCCGGGCGCTCCGGCGGTCCCCCGACGCGGCGGCGGCGGCGCTGTTCACGTCCGACAGCTTGACGGGCGGGAGTTGGGGCGGTGGGTCGCCGCCCGCGACGTGGCACTCGTCGAACTCGACGACCACGTACGGTTTGCCGACCTGCTCGGCGTCCCTGTCGGCGACGGTGAAATTGTCCCCGTTGCCGTCGCCGCGTACGGGTTCTTCGGCGACGTTACCGAGCGGTTTCACGAGTGCTACCACGCCCTCGAGCGGGTCCGGGACCGCGTCGGCGGGGGGGACGCACCCGTGCTTACCGACGGGGGCGACAGCACCGACAGCGCCGCGGCCGACGACACCACGACCGGGCCCTCGAAACCGTCCCCCGAGGCCCTCCCGACGCTCCTCGACGAGCACGACACCGCGGCCAGGGCGCCGAAACGCGCGAACCCCGCGAAACCGGCCAGAACAGCGGCGAGAACGCGGAAACTCGACGCACAAACCCCGGGGCTCGGGCGGCGGAACCCGGTTCGCCGGCGGGCGACAGCCCCGACAGCGTGGGCGACTCCCCCTCACCCACGACACGCGAGGCGGAGCGGGCCTTTGCCGACGCCGCCGAGTGGTATCATCAACAACTTGACCGCGAGATTCCCGTCGACTACGCCGACACCGCCCGCGACTATTACGAGAACGTTCGCGACTGGAGCACCGACACCGTCGAGGACCGGCTCCTCGGGTACGCCCCGCCGGACCACCGGGACCGGCTCCTCGCGTATCTTCACCGCCGCGGCCACAGTCGCGCCGCGATTCAAGCCTCCGGGCTGTTCTACGAGGACGACCTGTACCCACACTTTAACGGGCGGTTTGTTCTGCCGTACTTCGACGCCGACGGGCGGCCCGTGTACGCTATCAGTCGCTCCCTCGACGAGGACAGCGACGGTCACCCGGACGACCACCACGGGAACCAGAAATACACGAAGGCTATCAAAGGAAAAGATTACTCACAGGTCGACGAGCCGATTTACGGCCTTTCGAGTGTCGACCACGACACCGACCGGCTCCTCGTCGCCGGCGGGATCGCCGACGCGATTACCCTCCACGAGGCCGGGTACGCCTGTATCTCGCCCGTTACGACTGTCCGGTTCAAGAACAAGCACGAGGCCCGTGTCGCCGAACTCGTCGAGGAGTACGATGTCGACGGCGTGTATATTGTGAACGACGCCGAGCGCCCGACCGTCGACGCGAGCGAACTCGACCGGACACCCGACTCTATCGGGGAGAAATTGACTATCCAGGGCTGGGGCGAGGGCCTCCGGGGCGCCTTCGGAAACGTCGAGTTCCTCCACGAGGCCGGTGTCGAAACGTACCTCGCCGAGCTCCCCGGCGGCGACGACGACCTCCGGAAACTCGACCCCGACGACTACGTGAAAGAGGGGTGGGGGAGCGTCGAGACGCTGCTCGCCGCTGCTAAACCGGCACGGGAACACCGCGGGTACGCCCGCTGGAAAGAGACGCGACACGCCGACACCGCCTCCCGCGCCCACCGGACCGACAGCACCGACGCGCGGGACGGAGAGCCGGCGACGACGGACGACGGCAGCGCGCTGTTCGACCTCGACATTACCGACGTCACGGGTCTCAAAGCCGGGTCCCGCGGGACAAACCCACTCGGCCACCACGGCGAGAGTGAGGATTATTTCGTCGTCGGTAAGGACGGCGAGACGGCGAAAGACTGGAAGTATGGTGAGAGTTACAACGCGCTTACGTACCTCGCCTGTGAGGCCGGCGTCCGACGGGCCGCCGACCCCGGCGGCGCGTTCGGCGACGAGGAACTCCTCGAGACGTGGGGCCACGCGAAAGACACCGGAGATATCACCGACGACGACCCCCTCCCGTACAGCCTGCTCCTCGGGCTCGCAGTGAAAGGCGGCGTCGTCGACGGCCCGGAGGCCCTCGTCGAGCGCGCCCAGGATACCGGCGCTGTCGTCGAGAAGCCCGACGAATACGACGGCGACACCTACACCGGGCTCCCAGCCGGGACTTACAACGACGCGCTGGAGCACGTCTCCGAGCAGGTCGACGTCCCGCTCGGTCGGGAGCCGGTCGACGCGAGCACCGGCGACCCCGACGGCGAGAGAGAGTACCGACCCGACCCCCGCGAGGTCGGCGCGACCGTCGACCCCCGCCGCGCCTGGAGCGCCGCCGGTCGGGTGACACCCGCCGATCTCGACGAGGACAGTCGCCACGCGCTCGACACCGGCCCCAGCGGGGAGACGTTCACCGGACCGACCGGCGACAGCGTCGGCGTCGTCCGGGCGGTCGCCCTCGCGGAGGACCTCGCCGGCGCCGACGAGCCGCTCCAGGGCGACGCGTGGCGCGAGGCGTACGCCCTCGCCCGCGAGGAGTACGACGCCCCACTCCCGGAGTACTACACGACCGCCGACAAAATCGCCGAGCAGCAGGCCGTGTATGACGTTATCGACGAGGTCACCTTTTGGGACCTCGACACCGACGCTCTCGACAGCACGGTGACCGAGCAGGGCGACGAGGTCGGCGGTGACGCCGTCCGGGCGCTAAATCCGGCGTGGCGTGAAAGTGAAAGCGGTACCTCCGTGCTCGTGTACGACAGCGGCACTGTCTGGGACGCCGACACCGAACTCACTCTTAACGCCGTCCGGTTTGTTGCGCTCGACAGCGGCCTTATCGGCGACCCCCAGGAAAAACTTGAAGGCGGCGATTACACCGAGGCGTACCGCCGTGCTCGCGAGGAGTACGCCGCCCCGCTCCCGCGGTGGGAGCCCGCCGACGACGGCGAGCGACACGTCACGCCACAACTCCCGCCCGCCGAGGACCTCCTCGAGAACGGCGACCTCGACGGTGTCGACGTCGACCACCTCGCCGCTGCTCGCGACGAGAACGAGAATCTGATTCGGGAGGCCGTCGCCGACGACGGCGAGACACCGACCGTTATCAAGTCTGTTCCCGCGACCGGGAAAACCACCGGCGTTATCAAACTCGCCGCTGGTGCGGTCGAGGACGACGACAGCGACGGCGACGACACCGACGACGACGAGGACGGCGGGACGCCACTCTCGTACCTCGCGCCGAGAAAACAACTCCAGCAGCAGGCCCTCGATAAGGCCGACCGCTGGGACGCCGACGCCGTACTCCTACCCGTGTTTAGCGACCAGCAACTCGACGAGGAGACACTCTCGCGCGCCGTCGAGCACGTTCGCGAGCACGGAACGGGCCGGCTCCGGGACCTCTGGACGATCGCCGACGCCGTCCTCGGTGACCCCGAGACGGCACCGGAGGCGCTCTTTGCCGACGACGAGAACGAGGACGAGGACACTGTCGACCTCGACCGGGCCACGTGTGACACCGCCAACGGCGACCACGGCACCGCCTGGGCGCTCGCCGTTCACACCGCCCGGGCGCTGGGCTACACCCCTCGCGAGATTCACCAGCACGCCCGCGGGCTGTTCGGGGCGCCGGTTCCCTGCTCGTGTGACGGCGACCACGAGCACGAGGGCGCGGGCGACCCCGGACAGGAGTGTGAATACACGCAGGGCTGGGAGCCCGTTACCGACCCCGACGACCCGCCGGACCTCCTCGTCGGGAGCTACACTCACGCACACGTCGAGAGTGTCCGTACCCACTACTCCCGCCGCCCTGGCACCGGTACCATACTCCGGGAGCCGCGGCCGCTCGTGTTCGACGAGTACCCCGGCGGTGCCTTTGAGACCGAGTACGGCGAGGAGGCGACCGATTTCGCGACCTGGCTCGCCGGCTGTCTCCGCGAGGACGTCGCCGACGCCGTCGATATGCACACCCGCGACCTCTGGGGCGACGAGTGGGTTCGGGCGTGGCTCGACGGCGAGGGCGACGAGGCCGACTCCACCGTCGCCGACGCTGTCCGGACACTCGACCGCGCCGAGTCACTCCTCGAGGCCGCCGAGGCCGCCCGGGACGTGCTCGACGAGCAGGCCGACGACCGACTCCGGGGCCTCTCCGTGTACGAGCCACTCTCCGCGGTTCTCGACGCTCCCGCCGAGGCCTTCGAGAATCTCGACAGCGCCGTCTCTCGCAAACCCGCCGGCCGACGTGACCCGCTGCTCGGATATCTGGAGTCTGCTGTACTCGACCCGCTCGCGACGGCGACAGCCGACGGCCGGGCCGCTCCCGACGCCGACGCTGTCGGGGTCGACGACCTCCCCGCCGCCGGCGACCTCCGGGCGCTCGTCGCCGACGCCCTCGACCGTCTCCGTGAAGGGCGCGACGGGGCCCGTGCCGCGCTGTCGGCCGCGAGCGCGGCGCTCCAGGGTGGAGAGGAGGGCTGTCGCCGCCTCGCCGCCTGGGCGACCGACGGCTACGCCCACCCCGACGCCCACCACTTGTTAACCGCCGTCGCCGCGCCGACCGGTCCCGACACCGACGACGCTGTCGGGCCCCGGATTGACACCGACACCTGGGCCTTCGACGGCGCCGCGACCGACGGAACTGTCGTCGACGTCGTCGACACCGGCGACCGCGCTCGGACCGTGCTCGACCGGAACGGACACGGCGCGATCCTCGACACGCCGCCGAGCCGTGTCTCCAGCGGCGGTGACCCCGCGCCGGTCGTCGGCCTCGACGCGACCGCCCGCCGGGCCCTGTGGCGAGAGGTCTTTCACGAGGCCGTCTCCCTCGCCGACATCCACGACACCGCTCGCGAACGCCGACAGTTCCTCCGGGAGACGCTCGACCTCCGTGTGCTCCGGGCCGCCGACAAACCGCGCTACTACGAGGGCGACCCGTCGACGAAAGACACCGTCGGCGACGCCGCGCTCCTCCGGCGACTCTCCGACGAGTACGCCGGTATCGAAGCCCCACGCACCCGCGACGACGACCCGACCGTCGTCGGCCGCCCCGCGGCGATCACCACGAAACAGGTCCGAGACGTGCTCCAGAACAGCGACCTCGTCGGTGACAGCGTCACCGCCTGGGAGAACTTCGGGAACCTCACCGGCGCGAACGACCTCGGCCAGCACCGCCTCGCGGCCGTGCTGGGCTGTCAACACTTCGGCGACGACGCTGTCGAACGGTTCGCCGCCCTCGCCGGCGAGAGTGTCGACACCGACCGCGGCGGCGGTCGTGGCGGGGCCCTCGAGTACGGGAGTCACGCCGCCGACGAGTACCTCGCCCATATGCGCGACGACCAAACCATGCAGGCGGTGCTCCGGTTCGCCCGCGGCGACAGCGGCGCGACGGTCCTCGCGAGGACGTCGGCCCTCCGAGAGGACCTCCCCGTCGTCGGTGAGGCCCAGGTCGTCGGCACCTGGAGCGACACCGCCCGCCGGGTCGCCCAGCGGTGGCGCGAACTCGGCGAGCCGTTCACCGCCGCCGACGTCGCCGACGCCGTCGACGTCTCTCTCCGGCACGTCCGGCGCGTGCTGGGTGAACTCGCCGACGCCGGGTACCTCGACCGCGAGCACACCGGGCCCGGACGAGCGAACGTGTACCACCCCGTCGCCCAGCCCGGCGCCGGCGAGGTCGAGCTCCCCGATCGCGACGACGCTGTCGCGAGCAGCGCCGGCAGCACCGACGACCCCGGACGCGACGGGTTTAGTATACCCTATACGTGGAATGTCCGGGTAGCCCCAGGTGAGTACGACAGCAGAGACGGCCCACGGGGGAGAACGGGGGTGATACCGGGCGCGCCGCCGGCACCGCGGGCCGCGGAGGCGGGCCCACCGGACGACTGAGGCGACGACACCGGGCGGCGCTCGCCCTCGCGGACAGCGGCGGCGCTGTCACGAAACTCGGCACCCGTCTCACTCGCGGGGTGCTCGCCCGGCGTTCGTGGGTCGGATGTCGGGTTGTTACTCGAGGAACACCGGCACCGGATACAACAGTCTCCGGCAAACTGTGACCTGCACGTACAGGTCAGGTTTTCGTTCCGGGGGGGGTCGCAACGGCCCTCCAGGTTCGACGGGTGCTGTCTCCAGGTTCGACGGGTGCTGTGACATGCCGTCAACACTGAGACGACCCAGCGCCTCCAGCGGTCGCAACGGCCCTCCAGGTTCGACGGGTGCTGTGACCTGAGAGCTCATGTGTCTGCGCAGTTCTCTCTCGATATCGCAACGGCCCTCCAGGTCTCCGGGGTCGACGCCGTCGACGTCGTCGGTCATGTGTCGCCCTCGCCGTCGGTGTCGCTCGCCTCGCCCGCCTCGGCGCTGTCGGGCTCCTCGTGGCTCCGGTGGGCGATCTGGTACAGTTCGCGCGCCTGCTCGTCGGTGACGTCGAGGACCTCGACGGGGTGAGACTCCAGGCCGGCGCGACGGGCGGCGGCCACCCGTTTGTGACCGTTTAGAATCTCGCCGGTCTCCCGGACGACCGGAAAGGAGCCGGCGTACTTGTTCCGGGCACACCGGCGGATAACGTCGTCGTCGGGGTCGAACGCCTGGGGGTGCTCGGGGAACGGCTGGAGCTCGTCGACACGGCGACTCTAGCCGCCTGTGACATACACGGGCGTTTTGCCGAGCACTGCCCAGGTCCGGTCGTCGCAACGAGTGACGGCGGTCTCGTCGGTAGCGAGAGCGTCGACGAGTCCGGCGATGACGACAGCACGGACAGCGCCGAGTCCGACCGTCTCGCCCCCCGGGTTCGGGAGCATATTGAACAACACGACTCCTCCGCACACGGTCACGACCACGCACCGGACCTGTAGAGACCGCGACTGTCCCGCTCCAGGTGTGAACCTGGCGGCCCCGGAACGGGCAGGGGCCGTTAGGAGAATTAGTATGTTTTAACAGAAAATTCGTTTCCACAATCACATGTGAAATCCGTAGCAAAGGATTTATGATAGTTCTTAATTTCTGATACGTTTCCATCAATCTCAAATGTGTTGTTACACTCCGGACAGGATACCACTGTCATGAATTATAGTACGTTATGACAAATAAAAATCTTACCCTCGGGTGGGGGGGAGAAATAGACCGTTCAACGTTTCACCGGATCAAGTTTGACTACTGAACACCCCTATCTGACTGAGTACTGACTCCTCCCCACCTGTTAGTGCTAAACGGCGGGGAGTAACCGACCGGCTGTTTTTTAATCAACTCGGTGGGTTTGTCTGTCACGTTCGCCTGTAGAGGTTGACACGGAGACTCTAGCCGCCTGTGACATGCACGGGCGTTTTGCCGAGCACTGCCCAGGTCCGGTCGTCGCAACGAGTGACGGCGGTTTCGTCGGTGGCGAGAGCGTCGACGACGGGCTTCCGTCTGGCCCTGTTATCGGGACGGGTCCAGTCATCGAATCCTGAGGGGCCTGCGACCGACGACTAACGGACTAATCTTCCGGGCGAACAATCCCGCCAAGCTGCTCAAGATAATCTTTCGCTCGCAACTCTCTCTGCTCTCCTTGAATTTGGATCCCCCAGACGTTCGCTCCAGCAAACCTCGCCCTCCGCAAATCAGCATCGTCAAGATTTGAATGGCTGAGGTTGGCTCCAGAGAGGCCCGCATCCAACAGGTCGGCACCGTTGAGGTCCGCCGCCTCCAGGTCGGCCCTTCTGAGCTTCGCCCCCGACAGGTCGGCACCGTTGAGGGCCGCCTCCGACAGGTCGGCCCTTCTGAGCTTCGCCCCCGACAGGTCGGC
>UEZS01000008.1_pt1 | contig 20244 bp, 28 predicted proteins | sample 1903651 | NCBI WGS metagenome assembly UEZS01 (sample SAMEA4776352, study PRJEB27445) | saltern metagenome | biome: Hypersaline environment; feature: solar saltern; material: Pellet | place: Spain | collected 2014-08 | depth 0 m | reverse complement strand
CGGCTCGTCGCCGAGGCCGCGCTGGCACGACCCGGAGAGGAAACCACTTAGGCCGTCGTGACAACCCACGGACGATGAGCACCGGCACGGAGGTGAGCGTCGTCCTCCCCTCGTACAACGAGGCGGACACCATCCAGCACACCGTCGAGACGACGCTGGAGACGCTCGCCGCCTTCCTGCCGGCGGGGGCGTTCGAGGTCATCGTGGCCGAGGACGGCTGCGAGGACCGCACCCCGGAGATCGCCGCCCGGCTGGCCGACGCCGACCCGCGGGTCCGGCATTTCCACAGCGACGAGCGGCTGGGCCGCGGCGGTGCGCTGGAGCGGGCCTTCCGGGCGGCCGACGGCGGGACGCTGGTCTACTTCGACACCGACCTGGCGACGGACATGGCCCACCTGGAGGAGCTGGTCGAGAGCGTCCGGTCGGAGGGGTACGACGTGGCCACGGGCTCGCGGCGGCTGCCCGGCCGGAAGCAGGACCGCGACCCCGAGCGCGGCGTCGCCTCGACCGGCTTCAACACGCTCGTCCGGCTCTTCCTCCGGTCGGAGCTCCACGACCACCAGTGCGGGTTCAAGGCGTTCGACCGGGAGGCACTGTTCGCCCTGCTGGACGACGTGGCCGACGAGCACTGGTTCTGGGACACGGAGGTGCTGGTCCGGGCCCAGCGCGCCGGCTACCGGGTCAGGGAGTTCCCCGTCGACTGGACGCCACAGGGCGACACCAAGGTCGACCTCGTCCGGGACGTGTTCGGGATGGGGAGCCAGATCCTCCGGGTCTGGTGGGAGTTCGCGGTCGCGCCCCGCATCACCCGTCGGGTGACCGTGGGCGTCGGGACGCTGCTGGTCCTCGCCGCCGTCGCGCTGATGACGGTCTATCTGGACCCCTCCGAGGTCCTCGACCGCATCGCGGCGGCGGACCCCCGGCTGGTGGGGCTGGCGGCGGTCGTCTACGCGCTCTCCTGGCCGCTCCGGGGCGCGCGCTACCGGGACGTCCTGGCCGAGCTGGGCTATCGCGAGAGCGTCGGCTTCCTGACGGGGGCCGTCTTCATCTCACAGACCGGCAACCTGGTCTTCCCCGCCCGTGCGGGCGACGCCGTGCGAGCGTACGTGGTGAAGACACGGCGGGCGGTACCGTACCCGACGGGGTTCGCGTCGCTCGCGGTCGAGCGGGTGTTCGACCTGCTGACCATCGCGGGGCTCGCGGGGACGGTCCTCGTCGCCTTCGCGCTGGCGGGGCTGGACCCGACGGGCGCCGCGGGCGGCGACGTGGCACGGAGCGGCCGGACGGCGCTGGTCGTCGCCGCCGGGGTCGGCGTCGTGGCAATCCTCGCCGTCCTCGCCATCGTCCTCTCGGCGCGGTCGGACCGGAACCTCGTCCGGCGGGCGATGCGGGCGGTCAGTACGGACTCGTACGCGGACTGGGTTGCGGGAATCATCGAGCAGTTCGTCGGCGACATCCAGCGGGTGGCCGGCGACCGCGGCGCCTTCGCCCGGGTCGGCGCCAGCAGCGTCGTCATCTGGTCGCTGGACGTGGTGACGGCGCTGCTGGTGTTCGCGGCGTTCGAGCCCGCGCTGGCCACGGGCCGGCCGGTGCTGGTCGTCGCGGTCGGGTTCTTCGCCGTCAGTGTCGGCAACCTGGCGAAGGTGCTCCCGCTCTCGCCGGGCGGCGTCGGCCTCTACGAGGGCGCGTTCACCCTGCTCGTCGTCGGGCTCACGCCCGTCGCTGCCGGAACGGCGCTCGGCGTCGCCATCATGGACCACGCGGTCAAGAACGTCGTCACGCTCATCGGTGGGGTGGCCGCGACGCTGCTGCTCAACGTCTCGCTCACGACGGCCGTCGAGGAGTCCCGGGAGGTCGACTCCGACGAGACCGCGGCGCGGGACGACTGAACGGACGTGGAGTTACCGACGGGACGGCCGACCGCGGAACGACATACATGAGTTATGATACGACCGGTGACACCGATGTAACCACAGCCGGGAGTCGGCCCAGAGGAGCACGTTTCGTCCCTCTCCGTCATCCGGTGGCGCGAGGCCCCACCTGTTGCCACTGATTGTTCGACGCCGCTCGGGAGCGGAGTATCGGCGAACGGATAGGTCGGGCGCCGGGCGTCGGAACTCGGTACTACTAAATACGAGTTTCCGGTAGTGTATACGGTACGAAGGCGACGGGGCAGCGCTCGTCCCGCGCGACGCACGGCCTATCACCAATGAGTGAACGAGTCAACACCCGCGAGTGGGACCCGACCCAGGAGACGACCGAGGAGACCGACGAACAGCACGGCTGCCCGGAGTGCGGTGGGAACCTGGCGACCGACACCGAACACGGCGAGACGGTCTGTGAGGACTGTGGTCTCGTCGTCGACGAGGACAGCATCGACCGTGGGCCGGAGTGGCGCGCGTTCGACGCCGCCGAGAAGGACCAGAAGTCCCGCGTCGGCGCGCCGACGACCAACATGATGCACGACAAGGGGCTGTCGACCAATATCGACTGGCGCGACAAGGACGCCTACGGCAACTCCCTGTCGAGCAAGCAGCGCCAGAAGATGCAGCGCCTCCGGAAGTGGAACGAGCGCTTCCGGACGCGCGACTCCAAGGAGCGCAACCTCAAACAGGCCCTCGGCGAGATCGACCGGATGGCCTCCGCGCTGGGGCTCCCGGACAACGTCCGGGAGACGGCCAGCGTCATCTACCGCCGGGCCCTCGACGAGAACCTCCTGCCCGGCCGCTCCATCGAAGGGGTCTCGACGAGTGCGCTCTACGCCGCCGCCCGGCAGGCGGGCGTCCCGCGCTCGCTCGACGAGGTCGCCGGCGTCTGCCGCGTCGAGAAGGACGAGATCGCCCGCACATACCGCTACGTCGCGCGCGAACTCGGCCTGGAGATCGCCCCGGCGGACCCGGAGAGCTACGTGCCCCGGTTCGCCTCCGACCTCGACCTCAGCGAGGAGGCCGCCGGCCGAGCGCGCGAACTGCTGCAGTCGGCGAAGGCGGCCGGCATCCACTCGGGGAAGTCGCCCGTCGGCCTGGCGGCCGCCGCGGTCTACGCCGCCTCGCTGCTGACCAACGAGAAGGTCACCCAGAGCGAGGTCGGCGAGGTCGCCGACATCTCGGAGGTCACCATCCGCAACCGCTATCACGAACTGCTGGAAGCCGAGCAGGGCCTGACGATGGCCTGATACGGCCGGTATTACCTCCGAACTCCCCGTATTTCCCTGATGTTCTCTGATTAGTCTCCGAGTCTCGGGTATATCCGTGGGGCCGGCCGGTACAGCCGTCGTCTCGACGCGTCGCCAGTACCGACGAGGGGACTCACGAGGCTCCCGGCCCATGGGGTGCTGGAGGTTCGCCGTTCCCGTTGGTCGGGCGGGCGCATCCTGGCGGTCGGGTCGGGGGGCCGCCGAGAGATGCGCGAGGGCGTCGAGCGTGGTTCCATCGTCGCAGGTGCGTCGTAGCGGCGAGGGCTTCGCGGGCGGTCCTATCGCCGTTGTAGGGGTTCGGTGCCGTGACCGGGTCTCCCGTCGGTGGGGTTCAGTTCCCGGAATCGCTTGCCGGCACCACGTCAGGCGTTCCCACGGCGAAGCCCGTGTCAGAACGCCACAGAGCCGGCGTAGAAACGCTATCCTTTTAGGTGCGGGTTCGGTAGACCGGCACAGTCTAGTGGCCCGGCGTGGAAGCGCCATGGCATGACACGCAGCGTGCTCGTGCCGTCGTCACTGGTCCGGGAGGCCGAGGACAAGCGGGCTGCGACCCGCAAGCTCGGCTACGTCGCCCGCGCGGCGGCGGTGTTCCGGGTCGACCGGCTGGTGGTCTACCCCGATCCGCTCGGGGAGCCGGACGCCAGCTGGGGTGACGGCGGGTTCGTGCACACCGTACTCGCGTACGCCGCCACGGCCCCCTACCTCCGAAAGGAGGCCTGGGGCAGGCGGGGCGAACTGGAGTACGCGGGCGTGCTGCCGCCGCTCCACCTGGGTGCACGGACCGGCTCCGGATCCGACGGTTCGGGGTCGTCAAGACAGGGCATCGTGACCGAGGTCGGACCTGAGGAGCGCGTCCGGGTCAATTGCGGTCTGCAACACCCGATCTCCCTCCCGGTGCCGCCAGAGATGGCGGTCCCGAGCGAGGGGGAACGCGTAACCATCAGGGTTTCCTCGCGCGAACCGGTTCGCGCCAAGCTCGTCGACGAACCCCAGCCGGGGTTCGACGTCGAACGCGCGGGCCTCGCTGCAACGCTCGCTCGAGCCGACGCCGGCGTCCGCATCGCCGCGTCCCGGTTCGGGGCCGAGCTCTCCGTCGCCCGACTCGACTCGCTCCAGGCGGAGCGGGAGTCGGCCGGCGGCTGGACGGTGGCCTTCGGCGCCCCCGAACGGGGGCTGCCGGAGATGCTCGACGTGGACGTCGAGGCCGTCCGGGCAGCGCGCGAGGGAACTCCGAGTGAGACTGGTACCGTGGCCGTGGCCGGCCACACCGACACCGACGACGCACCCGCGACGGGTGCGTCCACCGAACCGCGCGACCCGCGGTTCGACCTCTGGCTCAACACGGTCCCCGACCAGGGTAGCGAGACGGTGCGAACGGAGGAGGCGATGTTCGCAACGCTCTCGCCCCTGCGTCTCCCCCGCGAGTAGGGGGTTCGGGGGCGTCGACTGTCGCGATGTGCGAGGAGGGGCGCCCACGCGGCGCGTGGCGACCCACACCTCGGCACCGACACCGGGCGCCCACCAGACAGTGGACGGAGGAGAACACACATGCCACAACCAAGCAGACCACGCAAGGGTTCGATGGGCTACAGCCCGCGGTCCCGGACGTCCAGCGAGGTGCCCCGCATCTCGACCTGGCCCGAGGACGGCGACCAGCCCGCGATTCAGGGGTTCGCCGGGTACAAGGCCGGCATGACGCACGTCGTCATGATCAACGACGAGCCGGATTCGCCGCGCGAGGGGATGGAGGAGACCGTCCCCGTGACGGTGGTGGAGACGCCGCCGGTGCGAGCGGCCGCCCTGCGAGCCTACGAATCGACGCCGTACGGACAGCGACCGATCACCGAGGTGTGGGCCGACGCCGAGGACCGGCACGAGGACCTCGAGCGTGCGGTTTCGGGCCCGGACGAGATGGACGACGCCGACCTCCGGACGGCCCTCGACGAGGGTCGCGTGGACGACGTGCGTCTCATCACGCACACCGTTCCCGGCGAGCTCGCGAGCGTCCCGAAGACCGAACCCGACGTGATGGAGACGCGTGTCGGCGGCCCGGCCGTCGAGGAGCGTGTCGAGTTCGCCCTGGACCTCATAGCGGAGGGCGGGGCCCACGACGTCACCGACGTCTTCCGCGCCGGCGAGTACGCCGACGTCGCGGGCGTCACGAAGGGGAAGGGCACCCAGGGCCCGGTCAAGCGCTGGGGCGTCCAGAAGCGGAAGGGCAAGCACGCCCGCCAGGGGTGGCGCCGACGCATCGGCAACCTCGGCCCGTGGAACCCCTCGCGGGTCCGCTCGACGGTCCCCCAGCAGGGGCAGATGGGGTATAGCCAGCGGACGGAGCTGAACAAGCGACTCCTCGCGCTGGACGAGGGCGAGATGGCGCCCGACGGCGGCTTCGTCAACTACGGCGAGGTCGACGGGCCGTACGCGCTGGTCAAGGGCTCCGTGCCCGGGCCGGACAAGCGGCTCCTGCGTCTCCGCCCCGCGGTCCGCGCGACGAAACAGCCGCCCCTCGACCCCGAGGTGCGGTACGTCTCGACGGAATCCAACCAGGGATAGATCATGGAAGCAACAGTACGCGATCTGGACGGCGAGGACGCCGGGAGCGTGGAGCTGCCGGACGTGTTCGGGACGGTCCACCGACCGGACCTCATCAAGCGAGCCGTGCTCGCCGCCCAGGCCAACCGACGACAGGACTACGGTACCGACGAGTTCGCGGGCCTCAGGACGCCCGCCGAGTCCCCCGGCTCCGGCCGCGGGATGGCGCACGTCCCCCGACAGAACGGCGTCGCCAAGCGCGTCCCCCAGACGGTGGGCGGGCGCCCGGCGCATCCGCCGAAGGTCGAGAAGGACCGCACGCTCGATATCAACGACAAGGAGCGCCAGTTCGCCGTCCGCTCGGCACTGGCGGCCACGACCGACGCCGAACTGGTGGCCGAGCGCGGCCACGAGTTCGACGAGGACGTCGAGCTCCCGCTCGTCGTCTCCGACGAGTTTGAGGACCTCCAGAAGACCCAGGCGGCCCTGAGCACCCTGGAGGCCCTCGGCGTCGCCGACGACGTGCAGCGGGCCGACGACGGCCGCAAGATCCGCTCCGGCAAGGGGACGGGTCGGGGTCGGAAGTACAAGCGGCCCAAGTCCGTGCTCGTCGTGACCAGCGAGGAGCCGTCCCGCGCCGCCCGCAACCTGGCGGGCGTCGACGTGGCGACGGCCGACGAGGTCAATGCAGAGGACCTCGCGCCCGGGGCCCACCCCGGTCGCCTGACGCTGTTCACCGAGTCCGCGCTCGCGGAGGTGGCCGGCCGATGACGGGGGATGTCGTCAAGCACCCGCTCGTCACGGAGAAGGCCATGAACAAGATGGACTTCGAGAACAAGCTCCAGTTCGTCTGCGACATGGACGCGACGAAGGGCGAGATCTCGGCGGAGGTCGAGGAGCGCTTCGACGTCCGCGTCACGGGTGTCAACACCCAGAACACGATGCAGGGTCAGAAGAAGGCGACCGTCACGCTCCACGAGGACGACGACGCACAGGACGTCGCGTCCCGTGTGGGGGTGTTCTAGATGGGGCGTCGCATCCAGGGCCAGCGGCGTGGGCGCGGGACGCCCACGTTCCGTGCGCCCTCGCACCGGTACAAGGCGGACCTCTCCCACCGGAAGGTGGAGGACGGCGACGTGGTCGCCGGGGAGATCGTCGGCATCGAGCACGACCCGGCGCGCAGCGCGCCGGTCGCGGACGTCGAGTTCGAGGACGGCGACCGCCGTCTGGTGCTCGCCCCCGAGGGCATCGCCGTCGGGGACCGGCTCCAGGTCGGCGTGACCGCCGAGGTCGCGCCGGGGAACACGCTCCCGCTGGCCGAGATCCCGGAGGGGGTCCCGGTCTGCAACGTGGAGCGCCAGCCCGGCGACGGCGGGAAGTTCGCGCGCGCCTCCGGCGTCAGCGCGGACCTGATGACACACGACCGCAACGCCGCGGTCGTCCAGCTCCCGTCGGGCGAGGTGCGACGGCTGAGCCCGGATTGCCGCGCCACCATCGGCGTGGTCGCCGGCGGCGGCCGGACGGAGAAGCCGTTCGTCAAGGCCGGCAACAAGTATCACAAGATGAAGGCGCGCGGTGGGAAGTACCCCACCGTCCGGGGCGTGGCGATGAACGCCGTCGACCACCCGTTCGGTGGCGGCGGCCGCCAGCACCCCGGCAAGCCCAAGAGCATCTCCCGGAACGCCCCGCCGGGACGCAAGGTCGGTGACATCTCCTCGCGACGAACGGGTCGCGGGGGCAAAGGGGGTCGAGACTGATCATGAGTTCCGAATACCAGATCGGCCGCGACAAGGACGAGGAGTTCACGTTCCGCGGCCACACGCTCGGCGAGCTGCAGGAGCTGTCGCTCGACGAGGTCGCGGAACTGCTACCCGCCCGCCAGCGGCGGAGCATCACCCGAGGGCTGACGACCGAGCAGGAGAAGCTGCTCAAGGACGCCCGCGAGGCCGAGGAGGAGGAGACGGCCAACGACCCGCTCCGGACGCATCTGCGTGACATGCCCGTGCTGCCCGAGATGGTCGGCCTCACCTTCGAGGTGTACAATGGACAGGAGTTCAGCCGTGTCCTGGTCGAGCCGGAGATGCTCGGTCACTTCCTCGGCGAGTTCGTCCTCACCCGAACCTCGGTCGAACACGGCCAGGCCGGTATCGGCGCGACCCGGTCCTCGAAGTTCGTGCCCCTCAAGTAAACAATGGGAATCAGCTACTCGGTAGACGTCGACCCGGACGCAACGGCGAAAGCGATGCTCCGGGAGCGGCACATGAGCCACAAGCACAGCAAGGAGATCGCCAAGGAGATCAAGGGGATGACCGCAGGCGAGGCCGTCGACTACCTCGAACAGGTCATCGCCGGCGAGCGTTCGGTCCCGTTCAAGTCGCACAACTCCGGTGTCGGTCACCGGAACGATATCGACGGCTGGGACGCGGGTCGCTACCCGGAGAAGGCCAGCGAGGCCTTCCTCGACCTGCTGGAGAACGCCACGAACAACGCCGACCACCAGGGGTTCGACGGCGAGACGATGCGCATCGCGCACGTCGCCGCCCACAAGGTGGGCGAGTCCCCGGGGCGCAAGCCCCGCGCGTTCGGACGCGCCTCCGAGTGGAACACCCCGCAGGTCGACGTCGAGATGGTCCTCGCCGAGACCGATGGGGATGATAACTGATGGCGGACGAGCATCAGTTCATCGACAACGGCCTCGAGCGGACCCAGATCGACGAGTTCTTCCAGGACGAGCTGTCCCGAGCGGGCTACGGCGGCATGGACGTCGCCCAGACCCCGATGGGAACACCATCGACCGTATCATGGAGTCCGGCGCGCTGGGCGCCGAGATCATCCTGAGCGGGAAGGTAACCGGCGCCCGGTCGCGCGTCGAGAAGTTCAACCGCGGCTACATCAAGCACAACGGCGAGCCCGCCGAGACCGTCGTCGACGAGGGGCAGGGCGTCGCCGTGATGAAGCTCGGGACCATCGGCGTCAACGTCAAGATCATCCCGCCGGACGCGGAGCTCCCCGACGACTTCGAGGTCTACGAGGACGTCGAGGTCGAGGACTACATCGAGGAGCCCGAGGACGGCGTTGAGGACCTACTCGAGGGCGAGCCCGAGGACGGCGACGCACCCGAGGCCGAGCCCGAACCGGCCGACGACGAGGCCGCCGTCGACGTCGAGGAGGTCATCGAGGAGGAGGTCGAGGAGGAGCCCGAGCCGCCCGTCGAGCCCGAGGAGGGGATCGAGGAGGAGCTCGAGGAACTCGAGGAGTCCGTCGAGGAGGAGGCCGAGGACCTGATGGAGCAGATGCCCGACGAGGCCGACGAGGGCGCGCAGGCACCCGCCGACGAGGGTGAGCAATGACGGTCCTGCACGTCGAGGAGATCCGCGACATGACGCCGGCCGAGCGGGAGGCGGAGCTGGAGGAGCTCGAGACCGAGCTGCTCAACGCGCGGGCGGTGCAGGCCGCCGGTGGTGCCCCGGACAACCCCGGGCGCATGCCGGAGCTGCGGAAGGCCATCGCGCGCATCAAGACGATCCAGAACGAGGAGGACGACTGACGATGCCGACCCCCGAGACGCTCCCGCGACACGAGCTCATCGGCCTGCCGGTCCGCGTCGCCGACGCCACCCACGACGGGTACGTCGGCCTCGGGGGCCGCGTGGTCGACGAGACGACGCGGACGCTGGCGGTGGACGGCTCGGGGACCGGCGTGCGGCAGGTCCCGAAGGCGGCGGCGACGTTCGAGTTCCGCCTGCCCGGCACGGGCGATGACGCCCCGGCGCACGGTGCGCGGGGGGCAGACCAGTTCGTGACCGTGGCAGTACGACGTGACGGTGCCCAAGTACGACCGGCTGATGAAGCGCCGGTCGCGGGTATCCGCACACCACCCGCCGTGCCTCGACGTCGAGGTCGGCGACACGGTCCGTATCGCAGAGACACGACCGCTCTCGAAGACGAAGAGCCACGTCGTGATCGATACCAAGGAGGACGAGGGCTGATGGAGGCGCTCAACGCCGACGTCACGCCCGGCCTCGAGAAGGGCTCGCTCATCCGGTGTGCGGACAACACCGGGGCGCGCGAGCTGAAGGTCATCAGCGTGTCGGGCCAGTCCGGCACCAAGAACCGGCATCCGAAGGCCGGCCTGGGTGACAAGGTGATGGTTTCGGTCACGAAGGGCACCCCGGAGATGCGACGGCAGGTCATCCCTGCAGTCGTCATCCGGCAACGCAAGCCCATCCGCCGTCCCGACGGGACGCGGGTCAAGTTCGAGGACAACGCGGCGGTCGTCATCGACGACAACGAGGACCCCCGCGGGACCGAGTTGAAGGGCCCCATCGCCCGCGAGGTCGCCGAGCGGTTCGGCTCCATCGCATCAACCGCGACGATGATAGTATGAGCAAGCAGCCATCCAAACAGCGGACACGACAGCGACGTGCGCCGCTCCACGAGAAGCAGAAGCAGGTCCGTGCCCACCTCTCGGAGGAGCTCCGGGAGGAGTACGGCACGCGGTCCGTCCGCGTCAACGCGGGCGACACCGTGGAGGTCCAGCGTGGCGACTTCGCCGGGGAGACCGGGGAGGTCGTCGACGTCGACCTCCGCGACGCGGTCATCAACGTCGAGGACGTGACGGTCGAGAAGGCGGACGGGGAGGAGGTGCCCCGTGACCTCGACGCGTCGAACCTCGTCGTGACCGGTCTGGACCTGGAGGACGACCGTCGCGAGGAGCGGCTGAACGAGACGGAGGGTGACGGATGACGCGCCACCAGAAGCGGCTCTCGGTGCCCAACTCGTGGCCGGTCGAGCGCAAGACCTCCACGTACACGGTCAAGGCCGACGCCGGCCCGCACGGCGAGAGTGGGGTCCCCCTGCTCATCGTCCTGCGCGACGTGCTCGGCTACGCTGACTCCCGGAAGGAGACCCGGTACGCGCTCGAACAGGACAACGTCCTGGTCAATGGCGAGCCCGCCAGCGACGAGGAGCGTCCCATCGGGATGTTCGACATCGTGGAGTTCACCGAGCGGGACGAGCACTACCGGGTCTTCCCCGACCAGGGCGGGCGGCTCGCGCTGACGGCGATCGACGCCGAGAGCGCCGGCTCCCGGCTCGGCAAGGTCGTCGGCAAGACCCAGGAGCCCGGGGGCGACACGCAGCTCACGCTGCACGACGGCGCCACGCTCCGGACCGACGACGGGAGCATCTCGACGAACGACTCCATCGTCGTCTCCAACGACGACAGCTCGATCGTCGCGCATTTCCCGTACGAGGAGGGCGCGCTGGTGACCGCCGTCCGCGGCAGTCACGCCGGCGAGATCGGCCGAATCGACCGGATTCAGGTCACGCCCGGCTCCTCGCAGAACAACGTCCTCATCGAGGGCGACGACGGCCGCTTCGAGACGGTCGAGGACTACGTCGTCGTCATCGACGAGAACTTCACCGACGAGGAGGGCGCGGCCGAGCCCGACGTCACCGCCACCGACGAGGACGAGGCGGACGCCGGCACGGAGGACCTCGGGACCGACGCCGATGCCGACGAGGACGAGGAGGTGACCGACGATGAGTAGCGACGCAGCAGGCGAGTTCCACGAGATGCGCCGCCCGCGCATCGAGAAGGTCGTCGTCCACATGGGTGTGGGCGAGGGTGGGCGCGAGCTGGCCACCGGCGAGGAGATCCTCGCCGAGGTCGCGGGCCAGGAGCCCGTGCGAACGACCGCCAAGGGCACCATCGCCGAGTTCGGCGTCCGCGAGGGCGACCCGATCGGCGCGAAGGTGACGCTGCGCGACGACGCGGCGCGCGAGTTCCTCGAGAAGTCGCTGCCGCTGGTGGAGCTGGCCGAGCGCCAGTTCGATGCGTACGGCAACTTCTCGTTCGGGGTCGAGGAGCACACCGACTTCCCGAGCCAGGAGTACGACCCGAGCATCGGTATCTACGGGCTGGACGTGACGGTCAACCTCGTCCGCCCGGGCTACCGCGTGCGCAAGCGGGACAAGGCATCGAGCGACATCCCCCCGCACCATCGGCTCGACGCGGCGGACGCGGTGGCGTTCATCGAGCAGGAGTTCGACACGGAGGTCAACGAATGAGCGAGAGTGAAGCAGAAGAGCAACCCACCGGCGAGAACGCTGCAAAGCGTACCGGTGCGCTGCACGCCTGCCAGCGGTGCGGGCGCGAGCAGGGCCTGGTCGGGAAGTACGACATCTGGCTCTGCCGGCAGTGTTTCCGGGAGATCGCCCGCAGCATGGGGTTCGAGAAGTACAACTAATGGCAGGCAACGATCCACTGGCCGCCGCGCTGTCGGGCGTCGACAACGCCGAGCGCGTCGGCCACCTGACGCATGAGGTCGAGCCCGCCTCGAACGAGATCGGCTCCGTGCTCGAGGTCTTCTACGACCGCGGGTACGTCGACAGCTTCCAGTACGTCGACGACGGGAAAGCCGGCGTGTTCGAGGTCGAACTGAGCGGAGCCATCAACGAGTGTGGCGCGGTCAAGCCACGCTACTCCGCAGGCGCCGACGAGTTCGAGCGCTGGGAGAAGCGATTCCTCCCGGCGCGGGACTACGGCGCGCTGGTCGTCACCACCTCGCAGGGGGTCATGTCCCACTACGAGGCGCGTGAGACCGGCATCGGTGGCCAGGTCATCGCCTACGTATACTGACAATGACACGAATCGAACTACCCGTACCGGAGGACGCAAGCGCCTCGATGGACCGGCTCGACCTCACGGTCGAGGGGCCCAACGGGAGCGTGACGCGCAAGCTCTGGTACCCGGATATCGACGTCTCGGTCGATGGCGACACCGTCGTCATCGAGGCCGAGGCCGAGGACGCGAAGACGAACGCCACGGCCGGCACCTTCGAGTCCCACGTCCGGAACATGTTCCACGGCGTGCTCGAGGGCTGGGAGTACGAGATGGAGGTCTTCTACTCCCACTTCCCGATGCAGGTCGCCGTCGAGGGTGAGGAGGTCGTCATCTCGAACTTCCTCGGCGAGAAGGCGCCGCGCCGGACCCCGCTCCGTGGCGACACGGAGGTCGAGGTCGACGGCGAGGAGGTACGGCTCCGCGGGAGCGATATCGAAGCGGTCGGTCAGACGGCCGCCGACATCGAGCAGCTGACCCGCGTGAACGACAAGGACGCCCGTGTGTTCCAGGACGGGGTCTACATCACCAGCAAGCCCTCCCGAGGTGACGCCTGATGGCCGACGACGAGGAGGCAGAGGAGGAACTCGAACGGATGGATGAAGAAGAGCCCACGGACGACGAGGAGGAGTTCGAGTTCGACAACGAGGAGTCCGCGGACACCGGGTCCGAGGATGCCGAGGGCGAGGACACGTCCGCGGACGCGGAGGACGAGTACACCGACCTGACCGACATCAGCGGCGTCGGGAACGCGAAGGCCGCGGCCCTCGAGGGCGCGGGCCACGAGACGATCGACGACGTCCGCCGGGCCTCCCAGGAGGAGCTGGCGGAGGTCGACGGCATCGGCAACGCGCTCGCCGCGCGTATCAAGGCCGACGTCGGTGGGCTCGAGGTCTCCGAGGAGACCGAGGCCGAGGTCGAGGCCGAGGAGCCCGCGGAGACCGACGAGGACGTGGAGACGGAGCTCCGTCCCCGCGGCCTGGTCGATAAGACGCCGGACCTGGACGAGGAGGAGGAGCGGCTGCTGGCCCAGCGCAAGCGCGTTGGCAAGCCGCAGTTCTTCCGCCAGGACTACCACAAGAAGAAGCGGACCCCGACCTCGTGGCGCCGCCCCCGCGGCGGCCTGTCCAAACAGCGCCGCGGCGTGAAGGGCAAGGGCGCCACGGTCGAGGCCGGGTTCCGGACGCCGAAGGCCGCCCGCGGCAAGCATCCCTCCGGCTTCGAGGAGGTCCGCGTGATGAACGTGGACGACCTCGAGGGTGTCGACGGGTCCCGCGAGGCGGTCCGCATCGGCTCCACGGTCGGTGCCCGGAAGCGCGAGCGCATCGAGGAGGAGGCCGAGGACCGCGACATCCGCGTCCTCAATCCGACCTACGAGGAGGTCGAGGTAGAGCAATGACCGACCTGAAAGCACAGAAGCGACTGGCCGCCGACGTCCTCGACGTGGGCAAGAACCGCGTCAAGCTGGACCCCGAGCAGCAGGGCGAGATCGCCGATGCCATCACGCGCGACGACGTGCGTGAACTCATCGACGAGGGCGCCATCCGCGTCGAGCCAAAGGGGGGCAACAGCCGCGGTCGTGCCCGCGAGCGTGCCGAGAAGCGCTCGTACGGCCACCAGAAGGGCCAGGGCACCCGCAAGGGGACCGCCGGCGGTCGCAACGACGAGACGGCCGAATGGCGGAGCAAGATCCGCGCGCAGCGGCGCCGCCTCCGCACGTATCGGCAGAACGGCGAACTGGACCCCACCGACTACCGCCAGGTCTACCGCATGGCAGGCGGTGGCGAATTCGACTCCGTCGCGGACGTGGAGCGCTACGTCCGCGAGAACTACGACGTTGGAGGTGACGACTGAATGGCGACAGGACCACGATACAAGGTGCCGATGCGGCGTCGGCGCGAGGCCCGAACGAACTACCACCAGCGGTTGCGCCTGCTGAAATCCGGCAAGCCGCGGCTGGTCGCTCGAAAGAGCAACCAGCACACCAGGGCGCAGCTGATCGTTCCGGGGGCGCAGGGTGACGGCACCCTCGCGTCGGCGACTTCGAACGACCTGCAGGAGTACGGCTGGGAGGCCCCCACGGGCAACCTGCCGGCGGCGTACCTGACCGGCCTGCTGGCCGGCAAGCGCGCCATAGAGGCCGGTCTGGAGGAGGCCGTCCTCGACATCGGGCTGAACACGGCGACGCCCGGCAACAAGGCGTTCGCCGTGCAGGAGGGCGCCATCGACGGCGGCCTCGAGGTGCCGCACAGCGACGACGTGTTCGCCGAGTGGCCTCGCACGCGCGGGGAGCACATCGCCGAGTACGCCGCGTCGCTGGACGAGCCGCTGTACAGCGGCGACTTCGACGCGACGGAGCTGCCGGACCACTTCGATACGGTCCGCGAGACCATCATGGAGGACATCAATGAGTAACGGCTGGGAACCCCAGACACGACTGGGCCGGAAGGTGGCCGAGGGCGAGATCAGCGACATGAAGACCGCCCTCGAGTCCGGGCTCCCGCTGAAGGAGCCCGAGATCGTCGACCAGCTCCTCCCGGGGCTGGAGGACGAGGTGCTGGACATCAACATGGTCCAGCGGATGACCGACTCCGGGCGCCGGGTCAAGTTCCGGTGCGTGGTCGTCGTCGGCAATCGTAACGGCTACATCGGCTACGCTGAGGGGCGTGACGACCAGGTCGGCGGTGCCATCCAGAAGGCCATCGGTATCGCGAAGCTGAACATGATCAAGGTCGAGCGCGGCGCCGGCTCGTGGGAGGACCGCTCCGAGCGGCCCCACTCGCTGGCCCGCAAGACCGAGGGGAAGGCCGGCTCCGTCACGGTGGAGCTCATCCCCGCCCCCGAGGGGCTGGGCCTCGCCGCGAGCGAGACCGTTCGGCACGTCCTCGAGCTGGCGGGCATCGAGAACGCCTGGACCAAGAGCCACGGTAACACCCGAACCACCCTCAACCTCGGCAAGGCGACCTTCGGCGCGCTGGAGAACGCCGCGAAGGCACGCGGTCCCCGCGCGCTGCGCGCCGAGGCCGACACCGGCGGGGTGAGCGACTGATGCGGGCCTTGGTCCAGCTCCGCGGCGAGGTCAACCAGGGCCAGGGCGTTCGGGACACGCTGGGGATGCTGAACCTCCACCGTGTCAACCACGCGACGCTCGTCCCGGAGACGGAGACGTACACCGGGATGGTGAACAAGGTGAACGACTGGGTGGCCCACGGCGAGCCCTCGACCGAGACGGTCGAGGCGCTCGTCCGTCGGCGCGGCGAGCCCGCCGAGGGCGATGCTGACATCGACGACGAGTGGGTGGCCGAGCACACGGACTACGACGACGTCGCGGCGCTGGCCGAGGCGCTCGCCGCCGAGGAGACCAAGCTCCAGGACGAGGGGCTCTCGCCGACGCTGCGGCTCCACCCGCCGCGTGGCGGTCACGACGGCATCAAGCATCCGGTCACGGAGGGTGGCGTCCTCGGCAAGCAGTCGACCGAGGAGATCGACCGGCTTCTGGAGGCGATGAGATGACATCCAAGAAACGACGACAGCGCGGCTCCCGCACGCACGGCGGGGGTTCGCACAAGAAGCGACGGGGCGCCGGCCACCGCGGCGGCCGCGGGCGTGCCGGCCGCGACAAGCACGAACAGTACCTCTACCCGCCGCTGGGCAAGTCCGGCTTCAAGCGCCCCCAGAAGGTACAGGAACAGGTCGAGACCATCAACGTCCGCGAACTCGACGAGGACGCGGTCGTCCTGGCCGCCGAGGGTGTGGCCGAGGAGACCGACGACGGCTACGAGGTCGACGTCCGCGATGTCGTCGAGGACGGCCACGATGCCGACGCCGTGAAACTCCTCGCGGGAGGGCAGGTCCACGAGTCGCTCACCGTCCACGCGGACGCGTTCTCCGACGGGGCCCGCGAGGCCCTCGAGGCCGCGGGCGGCGAGGCGGTCCTCACCGAGCGCGGCGAGGAGCGCCAGGCCGAGGCGGCAGCCGAGGAGGCCGAAGAAGATACAACGGACGAGACCAACGGGAACTAACGAATGAGCTGGAAGGAGACCGCCGAACCAGTGCTCACGCGGATGCCCGGCGTCGAGCGGCCGGAGGGTCACGTCCCCTTCCGGCGCAAGCTCGCATGGACAGGGGGCATCCTCGTGCTGTACTTCTTCCTCACGAACGTGTTCATCTACGGACTCGCGAGTGGGGGCGGCAACGACGCGTTCGGGCAGTTCCGGACCATCCTCGCGGGCGGGCAGGGAACCGTCTTACAGCTCGGAATCGGTCCGATCGTCACCGCATCCATCGTGCTGCAGCTACTCGGCGGTGCCGACCTGCTCGGCCTGAACACCCAGGAGAACCCGCGGGACCAGGCGCTCTACCAGGGGCTCCAGAAGCTGCTGGTGGTCGTCATGTGCGTCCTGACGGGGCTACCGATGGTCTTCGCCGGGGGGTTCCTGCCCGCCAGCCCGCAGCTCGCCCAGCAGCTGGGCATCGGTCTGACCGGCGTGCGGTGGCTGATGTTCGGCCAGATCCTCGTCGGCGGTCTCCTCATCCTGTTCATGGACGAGGTCATCTCGAAGTGGGGCGTCGGCTCCGGTATCGGCCTGTTCATCATCGCCGGCGTGAGCCAGCGCCTCATCGGCGGCTTCTTCGGCGTGCCCGGCGTCACCGCGAACCCGGGGTTCTTCTACAACTGGTACACCATCATCGTCGGTGAACAGCAGCTCGGGGCCGTCCTCTCCTCGCAGGGCATCCTCAACCTGCTCATCGAACCCGGGCAGATCCTGTTCCTGTTCACGACGGTCGCCATCTTCGCTGTCGTCGTCTACGCCGAGTCCGTCCGGGTCGAGATCCCGCTCTCGCACGCCCGCGTCAAGGGCGCACGGGGCCGGTTCCCGGTCAAGCTCATCTACGCCAGCGTCCTGCCGATGATCCTCGTCCGGGCGCTTCAGGCCAACATCCAGTTCCTCGGGCGCATCCTCAACTCCCAGTGGGCCGGGATGCCCGCCTGGCTGGGCACCTACGCGACCAGCGGCGGCGGGACCGCCGAACCGGTCGGCGGGCTGTTCTACTTCCTGGCACCCATCTACAGCTACCAGGACTGGATGTGGTTCCTCGGGACCACCTCCAACCCGCCGAGCATGATTATTGGCCGGGTGTTCGTGGACCTGTTCATCATGGTCGTCGGGGGCGGTATCTTCGCCATCTTCTGGGTCGAGACCGCGGACATGGGCCCGGAGGCGACCGCCCAGCAGATCCAGAACTCGGGGATGCAGATCCCCGGGTTCCGGCAGTCGCCGGGCGTCATCGAGAAAGTGCTCGAGCGGTACATCCCGCAGGTGACCGTCATCGGCGGCGCGCTGGTCGGGCTGCTGGCCGTCATGGCCAACATGCTCGGGACCATCGGCGCCGTCTCCGGGACGGGCCTGCTGCTGACCGTCTCCATCACCTACAAGCTCTACGAGGAGATCGCCGAGGAGCAGATGATGGAGATGCATCCGATGATGCGGGAGGTCTTTGGCGACTGACAATTCGACGAAGTTCAGTCCGCTAAACGGTTCTCCAATCCGGTTTCCCTCGACTCTCTCACCGGATAGCTGCCACCCGATCGGCGCTCCGCCGTCCACCGAGCCGAGGAACGAGAGCCCTGTTCTAGGTAACGGTCTCCGGTGACCGGATTACGAGTTTGAGACTACGGGGTCCTGCGAGGGCCGATCCAAGGGGTGAACTAACTGACGCGACCGTGGCCGACTCGTGTCCCGAGTCGACCAGCCCCGGGATACGTGCCTGACAGCTGCCAGGACCGTTGTGACCGATACGGAGGCTACGTTCAGCAGAGCGGTCCGACGGACCGCACTACTGGTCGCACGAGGAGGTGTTACTCGAGGAAACGGGTACTGACTGTCAGCAATCGCCGGAGAACGAGCGTGACCGGGACGCGAACAACCTGCTGCCACTGATGGCTCAAGAAGCGTTTCTCTCCACTGGTGTCACAGTAGCATCCGGTTGGTACTCGTACGTCACTCGAACCTGAGCCGAGTCCCTGATAACTCCGTTTAGCAGATAGTCTCCCCACGACTTCGCGCTAACGAGTTCGTAGGACAGATCCGCTGACAGGAGCCGGCGTGTATCGGCATCAACCACGATTTCGCCTGAGGGGTTCGTCAGGTGAACCGTCTGCTCACCGATGTTCTCAGTTCTCACGAACGACGACGATGGTTCGTAGAGGACGACTGTGTTATTGCGCCGTGTCTCGGTCCCGACCCGCTCGTACTCAGGGACCTGCAGATAGGTCATCACTAGCGAACCGTTCCACCACTCCTCGGGTTCCGGTTGCTCTCGTGCCGCTTCAACGACCGCCACTCCCTCCGACCGGTTCACGATCTCCGAGTCGCTGTGCGCGTCCACGACTCGGTCCACGACGGACTCGTTCGCGGCTTCAACCCGGTACACGGACTCCTCCGAGCCGTTCCAGTACCGGACACCGGTAACGGTAGCGAACGTCACCTCTGTCCGGATAGCTCCCCGTTCGGAAACGGCTATCGAACGCTTTTCGACTACATCCCCTTCCGAGTAGAACGTCCCCCCGGACTGCCCCGTTGCGACCGTCGGACTGAAGCGGTCAGCAGTCGTCGTTGCTGGCGGGCCAAGAGTGAAACTACCACCGAAGCCAACGGCGAGGAGCCCTGCGACGGCAACGACTGCGATCCTGTATCTCACGTACTAGCGCTCAGCCGAATCTGATAAAGCTCTGATGACTACCCACTGATGCGACCCGCGCAACCCGTCGTTTCCACGTCTGAGATACGCACCCGCTATTCGGCAGGGCGCTCGGGAAATGCTACCTCCACGGACAGTACAGCCCACGGAGGACAGCGACGCCGGAGTGGCCCCTCTCGCTTCGTAGATGCAACGCTACCAGTTCCGGACCTGTGTACACGCTGGGTAGCAGATCCGTGAGCACGCGGCAGGTCTTCGGGGACCAGCCGCCGGGTGCTCGTTCGCCGAGCGGCCCCGCAACTTCTGCGTTCGACGTCCTCGCGGATAGTCGCTGATGGACTGACGCTCGGCCACGCGTCGGGCCGAGGGCGCTTACGCGCTCGGGCCCAGCTCCGTCTCGCCCTCGGGGTCGGGCAGGGTGATGGCGTTGGTGAACGCGCCCTCGTCGTGCTCGTGCTCGTACTCGCGGATGGCGTTCATGATGATCTCCACGATGGACTCGCGCGACCAGCGCGCGGTGTTGAGCGACAGGTCGTAGAACGAGGTGTCGGTGACGTCGACGCCGTAGGCGCGCTCGAAGCGGCCGATCTCCTGGACCTCGCGCACGCGCATCTCGGACTCCATCTCCTCGCGGTCGGCGGTCCGGTCCACGCGGATCTCCTCGGGGGCGTCGAGCCAGATCCGCATGTCCGCGCGGTTACCGGCCAGCCAGCCGGCCAGCCGGGACTCCAGCACGAACCCCTTGTTCGAGGCGCCCCACACCTCGGCGACGCGCTGGAGCCGGCGGTCGATGAGGCGGTCGATCTCCGGGTCCTCGTCCGCCTTCGCCGAGAACTGCGTGAGGCTCATCTCACGCTCCGCGGCGAGTTCCCGGAACACCTCGCCGCCGTCGACCCGCTGAACCCCGAGTGTCTCGGCCAGTTCCCGGGACGTGCTCGACGCGCCGCTGCCCGGCGGCCCCGACACCGTGATGAGGAGGTTGTGCTCCATACTGGAACGCGAGGGGGCACCCGCCTGTATATTACGGTACCGCGGCGTCGGCCTCCCGGTTCGCCGGCAGACCGAAACCGTTGGCGCTGCAAGGTCCGGCCATGCCCGCCACCGATCCCGCCGACCGGCGGCGGTTGTTCGCCCGCGAGGTCGCCGCCCACCGCTCGCGCGACGACGGCGTGACCTTCGCCGCCACC
>UEZS01000016.1_pt1 | contig 20976 bp, 16 predicted proteins | sample 1903651 | NCBI WGS metagenome assembly UEZS01 (sample SAMEA4776352, study PRJEB27445) | saltern metagenome | biome: Hypersaline environment; feature: solar saltern; material: Pellet | place: Spain | collected 2014-08 | depth 0 m | reverse complement strand
GAGGTGTCACGAGTGGACATTACTGACATTCCGGACGGCGCGTACACCGGCGACGAATCACCGCCGGACCTCGACGAATTCGAGTCGGCTGACTCGCTGCTGAAGAGCGGACCGATCCGCGGGCGACTTCTCGATGTCGTCACCGGGCTTCACACCCCTATCAAGGTATCCGATATCGCTGCTCTCGCTGACTGCGATACCGGGACTGCACGCGACTACCTGGAGTGGTTCGACGAGATGGGACTGGTCCACCGTCACGATGGTCGCCCGGTCCGATACGAGCGCAACGACGCGTACTTCCAGTGGCGACGCATCGACCGCATCCGCGAGGACTACTCCGAACAGGAGATCGTCGAGGCGCTTTCAGACACCATTGACCAGATCGACGACTACAGAGAGCAGTTCGACGCAGACGACCCCGACGACGTCTCTCTCGTCGAAGCCAGCCAGGAGATGGCAACCGAAGACGCGTGGGAGGCACTCTCCGAGTGGGAAACCCTCGAACGCAGAGCGGCCCTCCTTGACGCTGCGCGGCGTGACCGGCCAGCCGCCGGTGGCACCCCCGGCCACATCGATGCCTGACAACGCGGACGACCCACCCCGCACCGGCCCGATCGATGCTGAACTTCTCGACCGGATCGCCGCACACCTCACTCGAAGCGCCCGCTTCGACGATATCCAAACGCGCCCCACGTATGCACCGAATGCCGTCGTCGCGGACTACGACCTCGGGTACTTTCCCGACGGGGTCACGCGTGCGTCACTTCGGGTTCGGTGGTTCCAGACGGACGACTTCAGCATCCATTACGCAGAGCAATACCGGACGGGAGAATCCTGGGAGTGCCGCTGGGACCGTCACCCGAACGACCACAACACCCGCGAGCACTTCCACCCGCCACCGGATGCGCCGACACCGGGCGAGAACAGGGACTACCCGGACGAATGGCGGGACGTACTCGCCACCGTACTCACCCGTCTCGACGAACGAATCGAAGCATTCTGGGACGAGTGACAGCTCCCTCTGCCCGATGGAGGAGTCCCGAGTGTTGGATTCGACACTGATTCCACCGATGGGGAAGCTACCTCTGCGGAATCAGTGAATCATGAATCCCAAGCGGACGCCGAAGCCGACGTGGAAAACGAGTAGGTCCACCGTATCGGCGAGGGCGACCCAGCTCCGACCCACCTCGATGGTGCGCCGAAGAGTTCCGCGAGTTCCTCCACCCCGAAGAGCGACCACTCCTCCCCGAGGTGGTCAGTCAGCCCATCGGCGAACCCGCTCCGCGAGAAGAGCGCGAATCGCTCGTCCCAATCTGCTGGGCCCCATCGGACGCGTTCCGCCTTCCCCTCGAGAGTAGCAACGAGGTCGTGCCCGACGGGCGCCGCTGTCCACGTGCACTCCGAGAGGAGGATGCGGTCGTCGCTCGGGGCCAGTCCGACGATGTCGATCTCGTCTTCACCGTACCACCAGCGGCCGATCTCGGAGTACGGGTCGGATCGGCCCCGGCGGACGGCCTCCCAGGCGGCTTCGAGACACACGTCCTCGAACGTCGTCGCAACGTGGTCCGGGAGGCTCGGTTCGATCGTCCCTTCGTACACCATCTCGGGTGCTTCCTCGATACTCGACCGATTCGGTTCGACGTAGCGGAACCAGAACCGGAGGAACTCTCGGCGACACGGTAGCGCGACCGCTTCGATTTCTGTTGGGATGCCGTGACTGGCACCTCACGCTCAACCAGGCGCAGTCGCTGTAGCGTCCGGAGGTACTTCGAGAGGGGGCCGGAATCGACGGCCGTCGCTCCTGCGACCTCATTCGGTGTCGTATAGCCGGTCGCGATCGCTTCGCGGGCCTGCCCGAAACTGAACGGTTGGAGATCGATCTGCCCGGTCCGACGCCCGTAGAGCGGACTCTCGTGTCCGAACACCTCCGATTCCATGGTGCTCACGCCCGACCCACAGCGGACGACCATCGACTCGGTCTGCTGGAGTTGCTCGTCCGTGAACGACTGGACGCACGACGGGACCGAGCCGTTCTCCCCGACGAGGTACGGGAACTCGTCGATGACCACCACGAACTCCTCCTCGCCGAGTTTCCCGCCCGGATGTTCGAACGCCTCGTCCCATCCGTCGATACGGGGGACACGCTCGTCGAAATGGCCAGCAATCTGTTCGACGAACTTCTCCCGCTGTCTGGCTTCTGCCCCCCGTGCCGGCAAGAAGTAGATATGGGGTCGGTCGACACAGAACCGTTTGAGCAGTTCCGTCTTGCCCACGCGGCGCCGGCCGTACACCACGTACAGGTCGTGGCCGGACGATTCGACGGCGGTTTCGAGCACCTCGAGTTCGGCCTCTCTGTCGTGGAAGGTTACTATCGCGGTAATCGTTACTGCAACGATGACTTGTCCCTTTCGACACTTCCAATTCGGTAGTGCCGCGAGTGGGTCGTTAGCGAGGCGACCCTCTCGAAGAGATCTGGCTTCAGCAGTGGACGAGCGCCGATGTCGCAACTCCGATGAGCGCTGCTGAGACCGCGTTCCCCCTCAGTTCTCGACACAACGACCATCTACTACCACCCGTCAGCAAATATTTGAGCGAAAGCAGATTATCTGAACCACTCAGCACAATCGCCGGTACAATGGCGGAGTCGAGTCAGGGGTCGTGGACGGAGAGTACGAGTGGACGCGAGCGCGTCCGGCACGTCATCGAGCTGCTGGACGAACCAACGCCGGTGCAGGAAATCACAGACCGGGCGGACGTCTCCCGCGCAACAGCCAACGATGAGTTCCAACGACTACGGAGCGACGACTGGGTAACCGAGACAACCGTCGATGGGACGAAGGCGTACGACCTGAACCCCGTGCGGATGCTCCTCGACGAGGTGACCGACCTGATCGCCGCAAACTCACGCGACGAGCTGGAGCAGCAGCTCACGGAGCTGAAGGAAGAGCGGGAGGATTTGATGCCGGAGTTCGATGTCAGGTCGCTGGAGGAGTTCCGGGAACGGCTCGCTAGCGAGGAGCTCTCGGCTGCGGAGCTCCGCGGGCGTCGCAACGTGGTCGCTACGTGGGAGGCCATCAACACGGAACTCGGGCTCGTGAAACACGCCCTCCACCTGTACGATGCTGTCGTCGAACTCTCTTCACCGGGGACCGACACGTCCTCGAGATTCGCCTGATGCTCGTTTTCCTCGCAAATCGGGCAGATCTACGGAGCAAGCGCCTCCACGACCGCGTCGAGAATCGTCTCAGCGGGACGTTCGAGAACGTCCGTCGTCGGCGTGCTGAACCGCGGGAAGCAGGCCCATACCGGGTCGTCGGCGAGGTAGATTCCCGGCAGGTCCCCGGGGATACGGAGTACCCGGTGACGACTTCGCGGGTCGAGATCGGATTCCGGCTGCAAACCCCTAAGCCGTCCGAATACTACTAGCTCGACTGGATCGAACCGGAGCGGGGGCTACTCGTCGGGTGGCATCAGGACGATACACACGATGACCCCGGGCCGGTACACCTGCAGGTGAACGATGAGGCGACGGCTGTCGAGCACCAGCGGGCGCAGTTCATCGATTCACACCCGCTTGCTGTCGCAGAACAGCGACCCGAATCGCTCCAGGGGGTTGTCCTTGCTGTCGAGTGGGAGCAGGGCAAACCTGTCGGACTCGACGTTTGAATCCCGGGTTGACTGTTACTGTCCGGCGTTGCACCGGTTCCGGGAGAATCAGGTCATCAACTCCTTGTAGGCATCCTGCATTGCCAGGGATTCGGGCTGGAGGCTGGAATACCCAGCGACTCCCGGTGACGGCCGGCGACGGGGCCGGCCGAGCGCCGCCGCGCAAAGACACTATGAACACGCCACCCGTCGTTCCGACCATGCCGAGCGTCGACGTCACGGAACACGACGGCGGGTTGCGACTCGCGCTGACCGAGGACGGACGGGTGACCGACCTCTACATGGGCGTCGAGCGGCAGGCCCGGCTCGGGACGGAGGCCATCGGCGTGACCGGCTACACCATCGAGAGTATCGTCTTCGACGGCGCGAAGCTCTACTGCTACGCCGAGCCGACCCGCTGGTGGAGCACCGCCGGGGAGCCGACGGTCTGCAAGATCATCGACGTCAGCAACGGCGTCGACGCGGGGGAGTGGACCGTCTACGACGAGCGCGAGAACACGGTGCCGACGCCGGACGGTGAGGCGCGGCTGCTCTGGGAACGGACGGACTGAGGCCAGCCGCTCAGACGACACCGGCCAGCAGGCCCCCGACGACGGCCAGACCGCCGAGCACGAGGCAGACGAGCCAGAACGCGATGCGCTGGACGACACGCAGGAGCCCGTCGATGGTGGCGTAACCGACGACGGCGCTCGTCCCGAGCGCCAGGGCGGCCGCGAGCGGCTCGACCCCCGAGACGCCGGTGTCGAGGACGACGAGCAGGCCCGCGCCGACTGCCGCCGGAATCGAGAGCAGGAAGGAGGTCGCGTCCTCCGCCTCGGCCGGCGTGCCGCCGTCGGCTCGGGCGGCTCCGCCTCGATTCGCGGCTCGCTGGACGAGGCCCGTACCCACGAGCAGGAGGCCCACCAGCGTGACGAACGCACCGCCGGCCACCGCGGAGACGACCGCCTCCAGGGCGAGATAGGCGACGATACCGACGCCCCCGGAGACGAGCGTCGCGACCGCCAGGAAGCTGCAGTCGGCTCGCTCCCGGTCGGCGAAGGCCCCACCCGGCCGCCAGCGCGGCAGCGTCCGGAGGACCGCCAGGATCTCCCCACGGTAGTAGAGCGCCGCCGCCAGCGCCGTGCCCGCGTGGAGGAACAGCGCGTACTGGACGGCCGCCGTCTCGGGGCGCCCCTCGACGACCGTGAGGTAGAGGGCCACGTTCCCCTCACTGGAGACGGGGAGCCACTCGAACACCCCCTGGATGAGCCCGATGACGACGGCCACGCGGAGCGCCGCTCGCATCTGTGATAGCGTGGCGGACCGCCGGGTGTAGGCATTCCGGTTGGTATCCTGCGACCGCCTCGCCACGCCCACCGCCGTCCGAAGCTACTTGTAATGCAACGTAGTACAATGCATACATGGGATCGATTAGCGCACGGATTCCGGAGGAGGACGAGGCCGATCTGGAGGCCGTCGCCGAACTGCTCGATGAGGACAAGAGTTCGGTCATCCGGAAAGCTCTCCGAGAGGGACTCGACGATATCCGAGTCAGGATGGCGGCGGAGCAGTACCAGTCCGGCGAGGTGAGCGTCAACCAAGCCGCCAGACTCGCGGGCGTGAGCGTCGCCGAGTGGCTCGAGATCGCCCGCGAACGGAACCTGACGACACAGCTCACCCCGGACGACCTCGCGGACGACGCGGCAGCCGCCCACGAGCTATGAGGATACTCCTCGACGCGACGGTACTCATTGGACTGGGGCCGGTGGGCGAACTCGGCCTGTTGACGTCGTTCGACGGCACGCTCGTCTGCTGTCCGGCCGTCCGCCAGGAGGTGACGACGGAACCGGCACGGACCAATCTTGAACGGTTCCGTGAGGCGCACGACATCGGGACGGACTGTCCCGAAGAGGGGCCCCACCTCGACCGGGCGGCGGAGCTCCTCGGCGAGGACGAACTGTCCGGTGATGTCCAACTCGTCGCGGCATGTCTCTCCGCTCGCGACGCGGATACCTCGGTGGCGCTCGTCTCCGACGACCGGCGACTCCGGACGGTTGCGGACGGGCTTGGCGCGACCGTCACAGGGACCATCGGTGCCATCGTCCGGGCCGTTAATGGAGGACTCCCGGCGTCGGAGGGGGTGGAACTCGTCCGACGACTTGACGACCGGGGCCTCCACATGACCGCGGAGCTGCGCCACCGCGCCGAGGAGCTCGTACGAGACGCGGGTGACGGGGGGTCGGGATAGGGCCCCACGTCCGACTGTTGCCAACCTCCACGCCCACGACATAGTCGGAAGGCACAAGCGCCGCCCACGACCAGCAGGACCCATGACCGACGCGGACGCCGGTGGCGACGAGGGTGACGCGGACGTGGACGTGTCGGCCGTCACCCGTCGGGCAGTCGCCTCGGGGCCGGTCTGTGATGCCTGCCTCGGGCGGCTGGTGGCCGATCGGAGCTTCGGGCTGCGCAACGAGGAGCGCGGCCGGGCACTCAGGACGACGCTCGCACTGGCCGACGACGAGGCGTTCGAGCCGCCGTACGAACCGCCGGACGTGGCCGACTGCTGGGTCTGCGAGGGGCTCTGTGGCGAGTTCGACGCCCTCGCCGAGCGGGTGGTCACGGAACTGGCGGGCATCGAGTTCGACACGTACCAGCTCGGGAGCCGGGTGCCGCCGCTGCTGGAGGAGAACGAGACGCTGCTCCGCGAGGAGGCCGGGCTCGACCCCATCGACGGCGCCCACGGCGAGGACCTGGGCAAGGAGCTCAACCGCGAGGTCGGGCGCCGCGTGGGCGCCCGGACGGGCGCGAAGGTCGAGTTCGGCCGGCCGGAGGTACAGGTCACGCTCGACGTGGCCGTCGGCGCGGAGACGACCGTCGAGGTCGATATCAACTCGCTGGCGGTCTACGGCCGCTACCGGAAGCTCCGGCGGATGGTCCCGCAGACGGAGTGGCCCTGCTCCGCGTGTGGCGGGTCGGGCCGCCAGCACGGCGTCGGGCCGTGCTCGGAGTGCGACGGCACCGGCTATCGCTACCGCACCAGCGTCGAGCAGGAGGTCGCGCCGACGTTGGTGGAGGCCCATCGTGGCCGCGAGGGCGTCTTCCACGGCGCCGGGCGCGAGGACGTCGACGCGCTGATGGTCGGCACCGGCCGCCCGTTCGTGCTGGAGGTCGAGGCCCCCCACCGCCGCCGGACTGACCTCTCGACGCTGGAGGCGGAGATCAACGAGGCCTCCGACGATATCGAGGTCGTCGGCCTCCGCTACGGGACCCACGGGATGGTCGAGCACGTGAAGGAGCTGGAGGCGACCAAGACCTACCGGATGGTCGTTACCTTCGACGAGGCCGTGACGGAGGAGGACCTGCAGGCCGCACTCGACGGGCTGCGGGGGGCGACGGTCGAGCAGCGCACCCCGAACCGGGTGGACCACCGCCGCGCGGACCTCGTGCGCACCCGGACGGTCCATGACATCTCCGGGGCGACGACCGACGGCGAGCACGCCACGCTCGTCGTCCACGGCGACGGCGGGCTCTACGTGAAGGAACTCGTCAGCAGCGACGAGGGCCGCACGGAGCCGTCGCTGGCGGACCTGCTCGGCGTCGACGCCGAGGTGACCGCGCTGGACGTGATGGCTGTCACCGGCGTCGCGGAGCCGTTCGAGCATCCCGACTACTTCCTCGCGGAGAGCGACGCTGCGGGTGCCGGCGGCCGCGACCCGGACGAGTGGACGGAGGGTATCACTGCGGACCAGGCCTCGGTGGTCGTCATGGAGCGGGCCGCGACGGCGGACGCCATCGCCCCCGTCGAACCGGGCGCAACGGCCCCGGACACGGATGCGGACGTCGACGGTGCCGGGTCCGACCGCTGACTGGCGGGACTCACGCCACGCGTGGGTCGTCCGACCGCGACCTCGGGACGCGAAATCTTGATTACGGCTGCGCTCACGCCCCGTGGTATGCGCTTCGGGGCTGACGAGGCCGGCAAAGGGCCCGTCCTGGGGTCGATGTTCGCCGCCGCCGTCCGAGCGCCGGCCGTCGCCATCCCCGCCGACGTCGACGATTCCAAGCGACTCCAGCCCGAACACCGGCGCGAACTCGCCGCCCAGCTCCGCGAGGACGACCGCGTCGACATCGGCGTCGCCGAGGTCCCACCTGCTCGCATCGACGGCCGCGGCCGCTGGGCCGACGCCGACACGGATATGAACACGCTGACCGTCGCCGCGCAGGCCGAGGCCCTCGCCGCGGTCGTCCGCGACGGCGACGGCGGCATCTGTGACGGGGGCGAGACGGACGCCGACCGGTTCGGCCGCCGGGTGACGGACCGCCTCGACGCCGACGTCGAGCTCCGGGCCGAACACGGTGCCGACGAGACGTACGCCATGGTCGCCGCGGCCTCCGTCGTCGCCAAGGTCGAGCGCGACGCCCACGTCGCGGCGCTCTCCGACCGGTACGCCGACCTCGGCTCGGGCTACCCCTCGGACCCGTCGACCCGCGAGTTCCTCACGCGGTACGTCGACCGCGAGGGCGACCTGCCCGACTGCGCCCGCCACTCGTGGTCGACCTGCGAGGACGTGCTGGCCGCACGCGAGCAGTCCGCGCTCCACGAGTTCTGAGCCGCCACGGTGCCGTGACTCGGCGATAGCGCTTCGATATGGAGTATATGTTCACAAATCTGGACAGAATTCTTGTACCCGGCGGTTAGCCCGGTTATACGAATACGGCCGACGGTTCAGCGATGTGACGACCGCCCGGCGGCTGACACGACGGGCGCAGGGGCCCGACCCACGGCGCCAGCCCTCACAGCGACATGTTGCTCTCGGCCTCGGCGCCATCCGTGGCGTCCTCGAGGCCGTCCTCCTTCATATCGCGGGTCATGTCGTGGCTGATGCCGGCGTCGGTGAGCACGTCCTCGAAGTCGGCCTGGTAGCGGGCGGAGACGCTGCGGATCTCCTTCTCCGTCCGGACGACGCGCCGGTAGCGCCGGACCGTGGAGGGCGAGACGTCCAGTTCGGCCGCGATATCGCCCGTGGAGCGGTCCTCGTTGAGCAGTTCCCGGAGGTCGGTCAGGTCGAACGGGGCGTCGCGGTCCCGGTCCCGGACGAGGTGGACGTCGAGGCGGGCCCGAACGACCTCGCGTCGGTCGACGTCCAGCGCCTCGGCGATATCGGTGTCGTCCTCGCCCTCGTAGTAGCCCCGGGCGACCCGGGCGTGTTCCGCGTCGGAGAGCTCCGTCTCGAAGTCGTACGTCTCGCGCATCCGCGCGACGGCCGCCGCCAGTCCCTCGGCCAGGTCGTCCTCGTCCTCCCCCGCCAGCGACCCCGGCGTCTCCTCCTGGGTCTCCGTGACCGTGTCCTCCCCGGTCACCTCCTCGAAGAGGTCCCGGAGCTCCTCCGTTTTCTCGTCCATGCGAGTCGCTCCCAGCCGAGCACGACACTTAAGCCTGTGGGCGAACCGGGTGGGCCGGACGGTCGCCGGGGCCCGCCCGGAGCGGTGGGCCGAGCGGAGACCACGGCCGGCCGGGCACCAGGTGATGGACGACCCGGCCGGTGCCGGGTTTACACTGGCAACCCGACCCCGGATTCGGGCTAAAAGCCGGCAACGGGACGGGTGCGAGCGGTTGACAAGAGTTAAGCATGTTGCCCTCCGTTCACGCCGTATGATGTCGACGCTACTCCAGGCCGGCGTCGAGTCCGGGGTCACCACCCGGCCGACGTTCTGGAAGATCTCCCACACCGGCGAGGTGGTGTTCTACTACCTCGCGATCGTCACGGTGTTCGTCTTTACCTACGGGGTGTACGAGCGGTTCGCCCGGTACCGTCGGGGGACCGAGGACTGGTTCGACCGGCTGGACGACCTTCCCGGGCGCATCGCGAGCGCCGCCAAGATCGTCGGCTCCAACGAGAAGCAGTTCAACCGCGACATCGTCGGCGGCGTGATGCACGCGTTCATCCTCTGGGGCTTCCTGACGCTGCTCATCGGGACCACCATCCTCGCCATCGACATCGACGTCTTCCGCAACGCCACGGCGCTGCTGACCGGCGAGCGCCAGTCCTTCTTCATCGGTGATTTCTATCTCTCCTACTCGCTGGTGATGGACGCGATGGGGCTGCTGTTCGTCGTCGGCGTGGGGATCGCGATCTGGCGGCGCTACGTCTCCCGCAACGAACGGCTCCACGGCAAGCACACCGACTGGGAGGACGCCTTCCTCGTCTGGTCGCTGTTCCTGCTCGGCGTCGGCGGCTACCTCCAGGAGGGGCTGCGCATCCTCGGCACCGCCAGCGTCGAGAACGGTGCCGTCCAGTTCATCGGCTTCGAGCGGGTCTCGTTCGTCGGCTGGTTCGTCGCCGACGTGCTGAACGCGACCTTCCAGACGTTCGGCATGGACCCCGCGGGCTCGGTCGCCATGGCCGGGACCCTCTACCCCGTCGGCTGGTGGTCCCACGCCATCCTCGCCTTCGTCTTCATCGCCGTCATCCCGTACGCAAAGCCGTTCCACATGATCTCCTCGTTCGCGAACGTGGTGACCCGCGACGAGAAGGCCGGCCAGCGCCTGCCAGGCATCCCCGCGGACCTCGATGCGGACACGGGCGCCGAGTCCATCGACCAGTTCTCCTGGAAGGAGATGCTGGACCAGGACGCCTGCACGAAGTGTGGCCGCTGTTCCTCGGTCTGCCCGGCGAACGCCTCCGGGCGCAACCTCGACCCCCGCGACGTCATCCTCGACCTGAAACAGTACCGCGAGGCGGTCGACGCCGGTGCCGAGGAGACGGAGATCATCGCCGAGGACGGCGACGTCATCGCCGCCGAGACGATGGAGTCCTGTATGGCCTGCATGGCCTGCATGGACGCCTGCCCGGTCGAGATCGAGCATCTCAAATCGTTCACCCGGCTCAACCGACAGCTCACCGACCAGGGCGACATCCAGTCCAGCCTGCAGGAGGTGTTCCAGAACGTGATGCAGAAGGGCAACACGTTCGGGAACAGCCAGCGCAAGCGCGCCGACTGGACCGAGGAACTCGACTTCGAGGAGTCCGGCGTCAGCTTCGGTATCCTGTTCGACGACGAGAAGTACGATGGCAACGACATCCGCCGGGTCGGCGAGGAGTTCCTCTACGTCGAGTTGGCGGGCCATCACGTCGAGTCGTTCCGGGACTGTGACTTCGATAAGATCGTCTGCACGGACCCCCACTCGTACAACACGTTCAAGAACGAGTACCCGGAGGTCGACTTCGACGAGTTCGCCGACGACCCCATGATGCCGTTCGAGGTCGAGGAGGCCTGGAACCAGGACGGCGAGGTGGACGTGCTCCACTGGACGCAGGTGGTCGAGGAACTGGTCGAGCGCAACGCGCTGGGCCTGCAGGGCACCGAACTCGACTACACCGTCACCTACCACGACCCGTGCCACCTCGGCCGGTACAACGACGAGTACGAGGCCCCCCGGGAGCTCATCCGCGCGACGGGCTGTGACCTCCACGAGATGCCCCGCAACCGCGACAACTCCTACTGCTGCGGTGGCGGCGGCGGCGGCCTCTGGCTCGAGCACGACGAGGAGGAGAAGGCCTCCGAGGAGCGCATCCGCGAGGCGCTGAACGACACGGAGGCCGGGAGCGCCGTCGAGAAGTTCGTCGTCGCCTGCCCGATGTGCATGACGATGTACGAGGACGGCCGCAAGACCGGCGACTACGAGGACGACATCGAGATCGTCGACGTCTCCGAGCTGCTCATCGAGGCCGTCGAGGCCGGCCCCTCGGCGACCGCGGCCGGCGAGACCGGCGCCCCGACGCCCGCGGACGACTGAGACGCACTCTTCCCCCTCGAGCCTCCTCGCGCACGCTGCCGGCGGGCGCCACGGGAGCCGCTCCTCGCAACCCCCTGCGGAGGGACGGTGTCGCCCCGCTCGGAGCGGTGCCCCCGCACCTGTGGCGCAGTGTGGCGCGACACGGGGACGGACCGGCGTCGTCCATCACTCGTTCTGACCGACTATCGGTCCCATAACCGACTGGAACCCGGTATAATACCGTTACCGTGGCAACGAGTTCTCGATGGGCCGATTTCCATCGGTATTCCGTCCCCTCCCGGACCGGATTCGCACGCCCACGCCCAGCCGCCGGGCCCGCCTCCCGCTCCTGACCGGGACCTGTCGCCCCGGCGAGAACCGCTGCCGGCGTGGTCCTTTCGGCCGCTCACGGGGCGCAGACGATACGTTCTTTCCCGCGGAGCCATGACATAGTATCACGCACCAGCGAGCCATGACCAAACACCTAGCATCAGGCGGTAGTGTATTATGCTCCTTAGTTGCGGTTAGTGTACCATTAGTCCTTAACAGAAATCCTCTTACGTCGTCTGACGCGAGGTGTTGACATGCAGGAACACACATCTGGGTCCGCGAGCGAGGCGGGCGAGTCGCTGCTCGTTGACCCGGACGAGGACCGCGCCAACTGTGGCGTCGGCGTGGTCTTCGACCTCGACGGCGAGGGCGGACACGACGTACTGGCCGACGGGCTCGAACTGCTGGAGAACCTCGAACACCGCGGCACGACCGGCGCCGGACGAACACCTGCGCGACCTGGGGCTCGCTCTCGACGGCGGTCGCGCAGGTGTTCGTCCGGCCCGCCGAGCCGATGGACGAGGACGCCTTCGACCGCGCGCTGTACGTCGGTCGCCGGTCGCTGGAGAACCGGCTCGAGGACGAGCAGCCGACCGGCGCCGAGCGGTTCTACATCGTCTCGCTGGACCGCAAGACGCTGGTCTACAAGGGCCTCCTGAAGGCCGACCAGCTCGCCGGCTACTACCCCGAGCTGACCGACGAGCGGATGGGGTCGACGTTCGCGATGGTCCACGCCCGCTTCTCGACGAACACGCTCGGCGCGTGGCATCTCGCCCACCCGTACCGGAACGTCATCCACAACGGCGAGTTCAACACCATCCAGGGGAACATCAACTGGATGCGGGCCCGGGAGACGGAGATCTCCCATCCCGACTTCGGCGACGACATCGAGGAGATCAAGCCCATCATCGACGACCCGGAGCAGTCCGACACGGCCTCCGTCGACAACGCGCTCGAACTGCTGATGGAGGGCGGCCGTGACCTGCCCCACGCTCTGCGGATGCTCATCCCCGAGGCGTGGCGCAAGGAGGGCAACCACGTCCCCGAGGAGCGCCAGGAGTGGTACGACTACCACGCCTCGCTCGTCGAGCCGTGGGACGGCCCCGCACTGGTCGCGGCGACCGACGGTGACCGCATCGGCGCCGTCCTCGACCGGAACGGGCTCCGGCCCTGCCGCTACGACGTCCTGACCGACAACACGCTCGTGATGGCCAGCGAGGCCGGCGCGATGGACCACGACCCCAGCGAGATCGAGCGTCGGGACCGCCTCCAGCCCGGCCAGCTGTTCCTCGCGGACCCCGAGGAGGGACGGGTCGTCCCGGACGCGGAGGTGTTCGAGGGCCTGCTCGACGAGCAGTACGGCGAGTGGGTCGACCGCGAGCAGGTCTCGCTCCCGGACATCGCCGACGCCGACGACAAGGCGCCCCGCGACGACGTCGAGGGGCTCCGGGCCCACCAGGCGATGTACGGCTACACGTACGACGAGATGGACCACCTGCTGGAGCCGATGGCCAGCGACGGGAAGGACCCCGTCGGCTCGATGGGCGATGACACGCCGCTGTCGGTGCTCTCGCAGTTCAACCGGCCGCTGTTCAGCTACTTCAAGCAGCTGTTCGCGCAGGTGACGAACCCGCCGCTGGACTACATCCGCGAGGAGGTCGTCACGTCGATGGAGACGCGGCTGGGCGCCCAGCGCAATCTGCTGGACGAGACGCCCGAGCACGCCCGCCAGCTGGTCGCGGACTCGCCCGTCCTGACCGACGCCGAGACGGCCGGCATCAAGGACCTCGACGAGGCGGACGGCCTCTCCTCGGCCGTCCTCGACATCACGTACGACCCCGAGGAGACGGCCAGCCTGGAGGCCGCGGTGCGCGGGCTGCGGGCGGAGGCGACCGCCGCCGCACAGGAGCACGACATCCTCGTGCTCTCGGACCGCGCGGCCGGCGAGGACCGGGTCCCCATCCCCAGCCTGCTCGCCGTCGGCGGCACCCACCACCACCTCGTCCGGAACGGACTACGCAACCACGTCGGGCTCGTGCTGGAGTCGGGTGACCCGCGTGCGGTCCATCACTTCGCGACGCTGGTCGGCTACGGTGCCGGCGCGGTCAACCCGTACCTGGCCTTCCAGTCCATCTCCGACCTCGTCGCCGGCCCGGACGGCGCCGACGAGGCCGCCGCCATCGACGCGTACATCCACGCCGTCGAGGACGGCATGCTGAAGACGATGGCCAAGATGGGCATCTCGACGGTGGAGTCCTACCAGGGTGCCCAGATCTTCGAGGCGGTCGGCCTCGACTCCGATTTCGTCGCCGAGTACTTCGAGGGCACCACCGCCCGGACGGGCGGCATCGACATCGAGGACGTGGAGGCGGACCTAGAGAAGCGCCACCACGTCGCCTGGAGCGAGGAGGCCGACCTCGAGCGGCAGGGCGAGTACGAGCACCGCTCGGACGGCATCTATCACGAGTGGAACCCCGAGAGCGTCGGGGCGCTCCAGCAGGCGGTCCGCACCGCCGACTACGAGCGCTACGGCGACTTCGCGGAGCTGATGAACGAGCAGAACGAGCAGCTCCAGACGCTGCGCGGGCTGCTGGAGTTCGACTCCGACCGCGACCCCGTCGACATCGACGAGGTCCAGCCGGTCGAGGAGATCGTCCAGAAGTTCGCGACGGCATCGATGAGTCTCGGCTCGCTGTCGCCGGAGGCCCACGAGAACAACGCGATCGCGATGAACCGGCTCGGCGGGAGTTCGGGCACGGGGGAGGGCGGCGAGCCGCCCGAACGGTTCGATACCGAGAAGGAGTGCAACATCAAGCAGGTCGCCTCCGGCCGGTTCGGGGTCACCTCGGACTACCTCACCAACGCCGAGGAGATCCAGATCAAGATGGCCCAGGGGTCAAAGCCCGGCGAGGGCGGCCATCTCCCCGGGATGAAGGTCAACGAGATGATCGCGCACGTCCGCTACTCGACGCCGGGCGTGGGGCTCATCTCGCCGCCGCCGCTGCACGACATCTACTCCATCGAGGACCTCAAGCAGCTCATCCACGACCTGAAGGCGGCCAACCCGGACGCCGACATCAACGTGAAGCTGGTCTCCGAGGCCGGCATCGGCACCATCGCGGCCGGCGTCGCGAAGGCCAACGCCGACGTGGTCCACATCTCGGGCCACTCGGGCGGCACCGGCGCCAGCCCGAAGACCAGCATCAAGAACGCGGGCCTGCCGTGGGAGCTCGGGCTGGCCGAGGCCAACCAGATGCTCCGCGCGACCGACCTGCGCGACCGCATCCGCGTCACCGTCGACGGCGGGATGAAGACCGGCCGTGACGTGGCCATCGCCGCCCTGCTGGGCGCCGAGCAGTACGTCTTCGGCACCGCCTCGCTGGTCACCTCGGGCTGCGTGATGGCCCGGCAGTGCCACGAGAACACCTGCCCGGTCGGCGTCGCCACCCAGCGCGACGACCTGCGTGCCCGGTTCCCCGGCGAGCCCGACCACGTCATCAACTACATGACGTTCATGGCGCAGGAGCTGCGCGAGATCATGGCCGACCTGGGCTTCACCTCGCTGGACGAGATGATCGGCCGCCCGTCGGTCCTCCGCCAGCGGACGGACGTGGAGCAGGAGAAGGCCCGGAAGCTGGACCTCTCCTCGGTCATCGCCCAGCCGCCGGGCGACCAGCGCCGGAAGACCGAGCCCCAGACCCACGAGGTCGACGAGCAGCTGGACTGGGCGATCATGGACGAGCTGGGCGACGCCCTCGAGACGGGCGACCCGACCCACCTCGACATGGAGATCGGCAACCAGCACCGCGCCGTCGGGGCGACGCTCTCGCATCACATCTCGACCGAGCACGGGCTCGAGGGCCTCCCGGAGGACACCATCCGGGTGGACTTCGACGGCGTCGCCGGCCAGTCGTTCGGCGCCTTCCTCAAGCACGGCGTGACGATGTCGCTGACCGGCAGCGGCAACGACTACGTCGGCAAGGGGCTCTCGGGCGGGAAGCTCATCATCCAGACGCCCAACAGCGCCCCGTACGAGCCCGAGGAGAACATCGTCACCGGTAACGTCGCGCTGTACGGCGCGACCCAGGGCCAGGCCTACATCAACGGGAAGGCCGGCGAGCGGTTCGCCGTCCGGAACTCCGGCGTGAAGGCGGTCGTCGAGTCGGTCGGCGACCACGGCTGCGAGTACATGACCGGCGGGGTCGTCGTCTGCCTGGGCGACACGGGCAAGAACTTCGCCGCCGGGATGAGCGGCGGCGTCGCCTACGTGCTCGACCGCGACGGCGACTTCGAGGAGCGGGTGAACTACGGCATGGTCGACACCACCCGCGAACTGGACGAGCGTGACCGGCGCATGATGCGCCGCCTCGTCGAGAACCACGCGGCTCACACGGATTCGGACCGCGCCCAGTACGTCCTCGACAACTGGGAGGCCGAGCTCGACGAGTTCGTGAAGGTGATGCCCGAGGCCTACTCGCGCGTCCTCAGCGAGGGCGCCGAGGACGTCCGGGAGGACCTGCCCGAGTCGGTCGGCCCGGACACCGGCGCCAGCGGCTCCGAGTTCGCCGCCTCCACCGACGACTGAGTGGCACGACGGCCCCGGCCCCCCGACCGGTCGGGGTCCACCCGACGCCGGGACCGCGCTCTCGCCGTGGACGCACAGCACACGAGCCGGTCGGCTGTAACGAGTGCCGCGCCACAGCCGCCGGGACCGGTATCAGTCGGTCCGGCCCCGCTCGTCCGGCCAGGTCTCGCGGACCGCGACGGCGTGCTGCATCGCCTCCCGGAGGTGGTACGACGCCTCGTCGTCCTCGGCGGCGTCGAGCGCGGCCCCGAGTTCCTCGCGGAGGACGGCCAGCGGGTCGGTGCTGAGCTCGGCGTTCCTCATCATCCGGGCGTGCGTCGTGCCGGTATATAAGCTCACCTCCCGAACAGGGGCCGGTCGAGGGTCGGTGCGTCCCTGCCGATGCTCGACCCCCGGACGAACGCGAGGCTGGCTGGCGGAACCGCTTTGCCCTCGCCGGGCGACCGTCGCGCATGGCCACGCTCCAGCTCCTGCGACACGCGACGCTGCGACTGACGCTCGGGGACACGACACTGCTGGTGGACCCGATGCTCGCCGCGCCCGGCGGGATACCGCCGATCCCGAACTCGCCGAACGACCGGCGGAACCCGCTCGTGGCCCTCCCGGACGCCCCGCTCGCCCACGACGCGCTGCTGGTCACGCATCTCCATCGGGACCACCTCGACGACGCGGCCCGCGACCAGCTCCCCGACGGGCAGCCGACGCTCTGCCAGCCGGCGGACGCCGACGAGCTGGGCGACGAGGGGTTCGATCCGCGGCCGGTCGACGGCACGGCGATGCTCGGCGACCTGACGGTCACGCGGACGCCCGCGCGTCACGGCGACGGCGAGCTGGCCGAGCGGATGGGGCCGGTCTCCGGGTTCGTCCTCGAGGCGCCGGGCGAGCCGACCGTCTACCATGCCGGCGACACGGTGCCGTACGAGGCGGTCCGGGAGACGCTCGACACCCACGAGCCCGACGTGGTGGTCGCCAACGCCGGCGCCGCGCAGTTCGTCGAGGGTGACCCCATCACGATGACGCCCGCGGACGTGCTCACGCTCCGCGAGTGGACCGATGCTACGATCGTCGCGGACCACATGGACGCCATCAACCACTGCCTCGCGACCCGCGAGGACCTGACCACGGCGCTGGCCGAGGCTGGCGCCCGGGAACAGGTGGTCGTTCCGGCCGACGGCGGGACGGTCGCGCTGGACTGACGACGCCCGGGGGGCGAGCGCCCCACGTCACAAGGGGTTTGTCGGTCGGGGCCGAGCGGTCTCCCGATGGCTGGTCTCGCCGACGTGTTCCTGACCCCGCTGGGTCTGCTCGCCCTCCTCGCGGTGGTCCCGCTGCTGTTGCTGTATCTGGTGCGGCCGGACCCGCGCCGGCTCCGACTCCCGACGCTGGAGTTCCTCGTCGTAGCCGACGAGAGCGGCGTCGATAGCCCCGCATTCCGCCGGCTCCGCCGGAACCTGCTGCTGCTGGTGCAGGTGGTCGTCATCGTGCTGCTCGCGCTCGCGCTGGCCTCGCCGTACATCACCACGACGGGGACGGCGACGACGGCGGAGACGGTCGTGGTGCTGGACACCTCCGCCAGCATGGCCGTCGAGGACGCCGGCGGGAGTCGGTTCGCGGCGGCGCGTGAGATCGCCCGCGAGTCCGTCTCGGAGTCGACCTCGGTCGTCACGGCGGGCACGACCCCACGGGTCCGGCTCCAGCGCGGCGCCGCCGCCGACGCACGGGGAACCCTCGCGAGGGTCGAGCGGACGGACGCTGCCAGCGACCTCGGGGCGGCGATCTCGGCGGCCACCGCGGTCGCGGACGCGGACGCCCGTGTGGTGGTCGTGAGCGACTTCGCCGGTGCGGGCTGGCGCGAGGCTGTCGAGACTGCCCGCGGCCGGGGATACCGGGTCGACCTCCGACCCGTCGGCGGGTCGGTCCCCAACGTCGGTATCGTCGACGCCGAGTACGAGCGGTCGACGGTGACGGTGTCGGTGAAGAGCTACGCCGACGGGCCAGTCGAGCGGACGGTCCGGCTGGGCGAGGCCGAGGAGACGGTCGCGTTGGACCCGGGCGACGTCGGGACGGTCACGCTGCCGGTCCCGGTCGGCGACGCGACCGTCAGGCTGGCTCCCGGCGACCGGTTCCCCGTGGACGACCGGCTCCACGTCGCGGGTCCGGACGCTCGAACCGTCCGGGTGCTGCTGGTCACGAGCAACCCCCGGAGGGACCGGTTCATCCGGACCGCGCTATCGGTCCCCGAAACGGTCGACGTGACCGTCGCCGAGCCCCCGACCGCCGTGGACGCCGCGTACGACGTGGTGGTGTTCGGCACGGTCGACCGGACCCGGCTGCTGGAGAGCACGCGCGAGACCGCGGCCCGGATCACCCGCGAGGGCGGCGGGACCATCATCGTCGCCCAGGACCAGCTCGGCGAGGTCGGCTACGGCCCCCTGTTGCCGGTCGAGCCGACCGGTCGCACCGAGCGCCCGACGCTCCGGTCGCGGACGGACCGGCTGACCCGCGGCATCAGCTTCCCACCACCGGAAGTGGCGCCGACGGCCGTACTGAAGAACGGCTCGTCGGCGGTCGTCACGGCCGACGGGTCGCCGCTACTGGCTCGCGGCCGACTCGGTCAGGGCCGGACGCTGTACTACGGCTACCTCTCCGACGAGTCGGAGTTCCAGTTCAACTACCAGTATCCCGTCCTCTGGAAGCGGCTGGTGTTCGAGGCGGCCGGCCGGGCCCCGCTTGACGAGACGAACCGGCGGACCGGGGGGCGCCTGTCGGTCGCCAACGGGACGACCGTCGTCGGGCCGGACGGGGAGCGGACGGTCGACGGCGCCGTCCGACTGGACGCGGCCGGTCACTACCGGGCGGGTGACCGGCGGGTGAGCGCCTCCCTGCTCGACGACGCCGAATCGAACGTCTCGGCCCCGGCCCTCTCGTCGGGCCCGGACGGGATCGCCGGGGAACGCGAGGAGACGGTCGAGCGGCCACTCGACCTCTCACCGGGCGTCGCGCTCGTGGCAGTCGGCGCGGTACTGGCCGAGGTGGCGCTGTTGCGCCGCCGGGGTGACCTCTGATGTCGGGGGCGTCCACCGTGGCGCTCGCGCCGACCCAGTCTGACCTCCCCGGCACGGAGGCCGTCGAGGCGACCGTCCGCGGCGTGACCGTCGGGCTGGAGCTCCCACTCGCTCTGCTCGCGATTCCGGTCGCGCTGGCGCTCCTCGTCGCGCTGGCCGTCCGGACGGGCCAGGGTGGAGACTGGGGGCGCCGGCGCCGCATCGGGCTGCTCCTGGCGCGGGCATCGATAGTCGTGTTGCTGGTAACGGCCGCGGCCGGCCCGTACACGGCGGTCGCGCGGGAGACCCCGGGCGAGCCACGGGTACGGCTGCTGGCCGACGAGTCCGACTCGATGGCCGTCACGGACGCCGACATCGATGCACTCGCCGCGGCCATCGAAGCGGAGGGTGTGCCGGTCAGCCGATCGGTCGTCGGCTCCGGCGCCACCTCCAGGGTCGGCGATGCGGTGGTGGCGAGCGCTGAGCGCAACGCCTCGTTACTGCTCGTCTCCGACGGTCGGGTGACCGACGGTCGGTCACTGGCGGCGGCCGGCGAGGTCGTGACAGAGGCCAACGCGACCGTCCACACGGTCGACCTCTCCTCGACGCGGACCGAGCGGTACGTCACCCTGTCCGCCCCTCCGAAGACCTCGGTCGGCATCGACAACCGGTTCGTCGTCCGCGTCGGCGGCGTTGCCATCGAGGACTCGGCGCCCGTCACGGTCGAGGTCGACGGGACGCCCGTCTTCACCGAGGTGGTCGACGGCGCCGACACCGCGGAGTTCAGCTACACCTTCGACGAGGTGGGGACCCACGAACTGGTCGCTCGGGTCGGCGCTGACGACGGGACCGGGCGGAACGACGTCTACCGTCGCACCGTCCGCGTCGTCCCGCAGCCACGGGTTCTCTACGTCTCCGAGGGCGCGTACCCGTTCGGCGATCTGCTTGAGGAACTGTACAACGTGACGCGCCGCCCCGCGATCCCGGACGACCTGCGCCCGTACCAGGCGGTCGTGCTCCAGGACCAACCCGCCGCGACCGCGGGCAACGTGACCGCGCTCCAGCGTGCCGTCATCGACGGCACGGGACTGGTGGCGGTCGGCGGCCGCAGCGCGTACGACGGCGGTGGCTACGGGAACTCCTCGCTGGGCGCGGTGCTCCCCGTGAGCACCGGCGAGACGGACGGCCGGACGACGCGGCTGGTGGTGCTGGTCGACGTCTCGGGCAGCGCCGAGGAGGGGATGACGGTCCAGAAGCGGGCGACGCTCAACGTCATCGGACAGCTCGGTGACGAGAACGAGGTCGGGCTGGCCGCGTTCAACTTCCGGGCTTACCGCATCAACGAGGTGGTGCCGCTCGGGCCGAACCGCGAGCAGCTCCGTGAGAAGGTACGCCGGCTGGACAGCGGCGGCGCGACCGACCTCGCAGTCGGCCTGCGTGGGGCCGCCGACCTGCTCAACGGTCCCGGAACGGTCATCGTCATCTCGGACGGCCGGAGCCAGGACGTCTCCGCCCGCGGCGTCGCCCGCGAGCTCAACGAACAGGGCGTCCAGGTGGTATCGATCGGCGTCGGGGAGCGCATCGACGAGGAC
>UEZS01000003.1_pt1 | contig 22219 bp, 24 predicted proteins | sample 1903651 | NCBI WGS metagenome assembly UEZS01 (sample SAMEA4776352, study PRJEB27445) | saltern metagenome | biome: Hypersaline environment; feature: solar saltern; material: Pellet | place: Spain | collected 2014-08 | depth 0 m | reverse complement strand
TCACGGACCCGGAGTCCGGATTCGGTCGGCTACCGGGTGTCGGCCGGAGCGCCGCCCTGCCGGACGGCACAGAGTTATGATGGCGCCGGGTGTGGCCCCATCAATGACTCCACAGGTTCCACAGGAGCGCCAGCCCGAGCGGACGAGTCGGCCCACGAGGGGTGTCTGACAGTGGACCACGACCGCGTCGACGCCCTGCTGGACCGGGACCCGACGGACACCGTGCAGGTGCTGGACCAGGAGGGCGAGGTGGTGGCACCCGAGCTCCTGCCGGCCATCGGGGACGACGAGCTGCTGGGGCTCTACCGCGACATGCGGCTCGTCCGGCATTTCGACGAGCGGATGGTCAGCCTCCAGCGCCAGGGCCGGGTCGGGACTTTCGCGCCGGCGGCGGGTCAGGAGGCCACGCAGGTCGGCTCGACACACGCGCTCCGGGACTCGGACACCGTCTCCTACCAGTACCGCGAGCACGGGGCGGTCGCCTCGCGCGGGTTCACGCCGGGCTACGTCCGCTACTGGATGGGCCACGAGTCCGGCAACGCCGCGCTGGCGGACGTGAACGTCCTCCCGCTCAATATCTCCATCGCCGGTCACATCCCCCACGCGACGGGGTACGCCTGGGCCGCACGCCTCGCCGGGAGCGACGAGGTGGTCGCCTGCCACTTCGGCGACGGCGCCACCTCGGAGGGGGACTTCCACGAGGGACTCAACTTCGCGGGCGTGTACGACGTGCCCGCGCTGTTCATCTGCCACAACAACGGCTGGGCCATCTCGACGCCGGCGAGCGAGCAGACCGCCAGCGAGACCTACGCCGGGAAGGCGGGCGCCTACGGCATCGACGGCGTCCGCGTCGACGGGATGGACCCGCTCGCGGTGTACGCCGTCACGGAGGCGGCGGCGACGACCGCCCGCGGCCCGGGTCGTGAGGAGTGGCGGCCGCGGCCGACGCTGGTCGAGACGGTCTGCTACCGCTACGGCGCACACACGACCGCCGACGACCCGGACGCCTACCGCGACGAAGCCGAGGTCGAGCAGTGGCGCGAGAAGGACCCCATCGACCGGATGGCGGCCTACCTCCGGTCCACCGGGCGGCTGGACGACGAGCGCGACGACGCCATCGAGGCGGAGGTCAGCGGGACGGTGGCCGACGCCATCGACGAGGCCGAGGCCGCCGAGACGGACCCGATGGACCTGTTCGCGGACGCGTACGCCGAGCCGACCCCCCGCGTCGAGGCGGGACGCGAGGAGCTCCGGGCGCTGCTCGACCGTCACGGCGAGGACGGACTGTTGCGGGAGGAGTAGGGCCACGCCGGTGACCGGTACGTTCAGGCCCCGAGCCCGTGAGACGGGGCCATGAGGACACCGGCGGAACCGTTCGTCTCCCTGGTCGGGCCCGACCCGCTGGTACAGGTCTTCGTGGGCGGGCTGGTCATCGCGCTGTTGAACACGCTCGGCGCGGCCGCCATCGTGGTGGTCCGCGAGCCCTCCGAGCGGACCCTGGACGCGCTGATTGGGTTCGCGGCCGGCGTGATGCTGCCGACCTCGTTCACCAGCCTCCTGCTCCCGGGCATCGAGTTCGCCCGCCAGCCCTCCTACCAGGCGACGCTGTTCGGTGTCACCTTTCGCGGTATCGTCCCCGTTCTCATCGGCTTGGCGTGGGCGTACTCCTGCTGGACCGAGTGGACGACATCGCCCCGCAGGTCGGCGGCATCATCCACCGGCGGCCTCCCGGGCCGACTCCGACCCGGCCTGGGCTCCAAAGACCGGGCGAGCCGCGAGATACACCAGGAGTCCGACGGGGCCAAAGCACAGCGTCAGGAGGAGCGCCGGCGCGACGACGGCGTGGGGCACCCCACGGCGCCCGGCGTCGAGGTACAGCCATCGGCCCGCCAGGAGGTCGAACGCGAGGAAGTGGACCCACGCCAGGGTGGTGCCCGCATCGGTCGCTAGCAGGGCCGTGGCCCCGTCGAGCGACGGCCGGAGGGCGCCCCCGGCGACGGCACCGGCCTGCGGGAGCAGGAGCGCGAGGTAGAGCGTCGCCGCCGGGAGGACGACGAGCGGGGACCCAACGACCCGCCGGGTCAGGGTCGCGTCGGGGGCGACCAGCATCAGCAGCCAGAACGGGGCGACCAGGAGGACGCTCCCCGTGAAGACCGTCGCCAGGCCGACATCCGGGAGGCTCGCGACGACCGGCACACCCCGCAGGGCCTGGACGAACGTCGCAACGACGAGGCCACCGTGGAGCGTGGCGACCCCGCCGACGGCTGCGAGCGACCCACGGGTCGATAGCCCGTCCCACCGGGCGGCGGCGTAGCCGGCGAGCGGGAGCACCTAGAGCGCGTGGAGGCCGATGAAATGTGCGACCCGGAGGTCGCCACCGCTGAGACTCCAGTTCACGACCGGTAACCCCTCGCCCCCGACGGCGGTGCCGACGGTGTGGGAGCCGCGGGCCGCCATGAGTCCCCCCTCGAAGCTGGCGAGGACGAACACGAGCAGTCCCAGACTGATACCCCAGCGGTAGGCCGGCGCGACGGCGGGCGGGGTCCGGAGCGTCCGCCAGAGGACGTACGTCACGGCCAGCGTGCTCACCGTGATGCTGATCCCCATGAGGGCGAAGACGCTCGCGTCGAGCGTCGTCGCGACGTTGAAATGCGAACGGACCCCGCGGGCGGCCTGTGCGGTGATGAGCAGTATCTCGGAGCTCATCGCGCCGGCGATGACCCATGAGACGGTTCGCTCGGCGCGGTCGCCGAGTCGGAGCGACGGCAGGAGCCACCCCATGGTCGCGGTGAAGACGGCGATGGAGGCCGCGAACTTCCAGGGTTTGAGCCAGACGCTACGACCCAGCAGGGTCCGCCCGTCGACGGCCAGCAGCGCGGTGAACAGCACTGCGAGACCCAGGTTGACCAGCGCGACGGTCGACAGGGGGCGGTTCCGCTCCCGGAGTTCCCCGACGACGGTCGCGACCGGACGGTCCCCGGGCAGTGAGACGGGTTCGGTCATGAGCACACCCGTACCGACGGGCTCTATGACGGTAGCTCGGATCGCCCGAGTGTTGGACGATTTATATCCACTCGGATAGATGCGTCGGCATGGTCAGGGCGGTCCTCTCCGTGACGCTCTCGGGGGCGGTCTGGATCGGTCGGGTGTCGCGGACGAACCCGGAGGCGGAGTACCGATTGCTCAGCGGGTTGCCGACCGGGTCGGGGGCCATCGAGGTGGGGGAGGTCGCCGCCGACGACCCGGCCGCCGCCGCGGCCGCCGTCGAGGACGACCAGTCGGTCGAGTCGTTCGAACTCCTCGGCTCGGGGCCCGACCGCGCCATCGCGCTCTACCGGACGACCGACCGGAAGCTCTACGGGCTCACCCTCGGCGCCGGCGTCCCGCCGGAGTACCCCGTCGTCGCCGTCGATGGGCGGGCCCGGATGGAGTTCACCACGACGCGCGAGGGGGTCCGCCGGGTAGTGGAGACCCTCAGGGAGCGGGAGATCGAACACGAACTGCTGTCGCTGACGGATTCCGATACCGGGTCCTCCGTGGAGCTGCTGAGTGACCGCCAGCGCGAGGTCGTCGCGACCGCCATCGAGCAGGGCTACTACGAGATTCCCCGGGACGGGACGCTCGGGGACGTCGCGGACGAACTCGGCATCGACACCTCCACCGCGAGCGACATCATCCGGCGGGCGGAGGCGACACTGGTCGACTGGCACTTCGACGTCACCGGGCCGCCGTGACCGGGCGCTACCGTGTGCTCAGCTCTCCGCCAGGTCCGCGAGTTCCGACAGCGTCCCCGCCGTCCGCAGGTCGTCGGCGGTACAGTACCACGCCCCGCGGACGCCGTTGCCGTCGTTCGCGATGGGGTCGTCCAGCGGCACCAGCTCGCCGAGTTCGAACACGAGGACGGTCCGTTCCTCGGAGAACGGGTCGATGAGCGTCTCCCAGCGCTCGGCCGTCATGTGGCCGTCCGGGTCGCCGCGTGACTCCTCGACCCGCCCGGTGACGGCGGCGTAGTGGGTGACCGCTGAGGTCGGCGCGGTCCGGTAGAAGGCCATGTAGTCGAACTCACGACGGGTGCGTTCGTAGGAGCGGGGCGACGGGTAGACCCCCTTCCGGCATTCGGCGAACGTGTCGGACTGCGCCGCCACGATGCAGACGCGGGCGTCGCCCGGCGCGTCGTCGTCGGGGGTGTCGTCGGCGAACGAGTCTAGGTCGGCGTTCACGTCCGACGCGACGGGCCGGAGCCGTTAGGAGGCTACGCCTCTGACACTGCCGACGCCGACTCGACCCGAGGGCCGTCCTCCCGGGTCCCGCGAGCGGCGAGTGGTCGCAGGGTCCCTTCCGGGACTGCTTCCTCGTGCCCGGCGACGCGACCGCCGAGGCGTTCGCTTACCACCTCCGTTCGGACATCGGCACGGGGTTCCTCCACGGTATCGACTGCCGTCCGGGGATGCAGGTCGGGGGTGACACCGACCTCGACCACCGGGCCGTCGTCGGGGTCGTGACGACGAACTGAGCCGCCCCCGGCACGGGTCGCCGGTTCCGGAACGGCCGCCCGGGTGCGGGCCCTTACCGGGAGTATGGTGAGTCCGCTGGGCGACTGGGATGCCGCCGACGTACAGTACCGGGACCGGGCGGTGCGGGCGCTGGGCCGGGAGCGGTTCGACGCGGCCGCGCAGCGGTACGTGCTCGCGGCCTACGCGACCGCCGCCGGGAGCGAGGGGTTCGGCCGGACCGTCTTCGACGGGGACGACCCCGGCTGGGTCGGCGAGCCGCTTGCGTACCTCGCGCTCGCCGGTGTCTGCGAGCGCATCGCCGGCCGGCCGGGGCGAGCCGCCAACCGCACCGCGCAGGGCGTCCTGCTGGCCCAGGACCAGCGCAGCTACGTCCTCGACCACCCGGTCCGTCGGGCGGCCTGTCACGAGTTCGAGGGGGACCTCCACACCGTCGGCCGACGGTCGGAGAAGGCCCGCGAGGCCTACGACCGGGCCGTCGAGCTGTACCGCGACTACGAGCCCACGGGCGACGACCCGACGCCGGCACGATGGACGACGGAGGCGCCCCTGCAGGCCGGGACCGACCTCGTCGCCCAGCTCACCCGACCGGGACGCGTCACCTGGGATGACCTCCACGGGGCGGCCCCGGACCGCGCGCTGGTCCACCGGGGGGAGTTCCGCCGGTCCCGGATGGCCGCCGCCGTCCAGGGCCTCGTCGACGACGGGAAGCTCCACGCCCCCCGGGGCTCGACGGAGTTCAACACCGGGCGGTACACCTGCCCGGAGTGTGGTAGCGACGACATCAACTTCGTCGCCGATACGGTGCTGTGCACTCGCTGTAGCGCCCCCACGGAGCCCAACTGACTCGCGTCGGCGGCCACGACCCTCGTGACCTGGGGTCGGTCGTGCGCCGTGGCCACAATGGCCGCGTCACTCATTACCGCGCGCCAAGTGTTGTCAACGTATGGGTATCAAGGACATCGACCCGTCGGACGTACCCGGCGGGCCGTCCCTGGCGCGGGCCGTGGAGCTCGTGCCCAGGCTGGTGAACGATGACCCGCTCTCCGTCGGGGTCTACCTCCGGGAGCGTACGGGCATACCGTCAGTATCCCACCGATCCACCCCTCCCTGGACGAGGAGGTGTATCTGGTCTCGCATCCGGACGACCTGCGGTACGTGCTCCAGTCCCACCCGTCGGAGTTCCGGGCGCTCGACGTGCCGGGGTCGCGCGATTTCATGCGCGTGGTTCGCAACAGCGTCGTCAATCTCCACGAGGAGGACGGCTGGACCCGTCGGATCCGGCTCATCGGGCCGGAGTTCAACGAGCAGCTGGTCGTCCCGAAGACCCCGGAGATGGTCGAGACGACTCTGGCCACGCTCGCGGAGTTCGAGGGCGACGACGGCGGCGCGACGAGAGCCGACCCCGGGGCGGTCCCCGAGTCCGTCCAGGTGCGGGCGCCCGACCACGACGGCGTCCGTCTGCTCCCCGCGATGCAGCGGCTCACGCTCCGCCTGCTCGGCGTGAGCCTGTTCGGCCCCGACATCCGCGCCCAGGAGACGGAGATCATCGAGTCCGTGGACGGGCTGCGGGACCTGTTCAAGCAGCGTCAGACCCGGCTCGTGGCGAGCTACGTGGGTCGCCGGCTCCCCGACGAACTCCACCTGCCGACCTTCCTGCAGGAGGGGCTGGGCGCGGACCCGACCATCGAACTCGGGAGCCGGCAGGACGCCCGCATCGAGGCGTACGTCGACCAGCTGGTCGGGGCCGCCGACGCCATCGTCGAGCGGCGGCTCCGGACGCCGCGGGCCTACGACGACGCGCTGGGAACGTGGCTCTGCCGGCGCGACCCCGTCGACGGCGAGTCGCTCGACCCCGCGACGCTCCGGCAGGAGGTCCTGGGCCTGCTCATCGCCGGGCACGCCACCGTCACCGCCGGGATGACGTGGGCGTGCTACCTGCTCGCCGCTCGCCCGGAGGTGCAGGAGCGGGCCCCTACGTCACCCACCGGGACCCGGAGTTCTGGGACGACCCGGGGACGTTCGACCCGTCGCGGTTCGAACCCGAGGCGGTCGCCGGCCGCCACGAACTCGCCTACCTCCCGTTCTCGAAGGGCCGACACGCCTGCCTCGGCGAGACCATCGCCACCACGGAGGCCGTCGCCGCGCTGGCCGCGCTCTGCTCGACCTACCGGGTCGAGTTCGCCCGTCCACACGACGTCGCCCCCGACGAGTTCGACCCCCACGAGGCACCCCACGTCGAACTGGACTCGGCCATCAACCTCCAGCCTGACCGCGACCTGTGCGTTCGGTTCACCCCGCTGGAGTAGCTCCTGCCGCCGGTATCCCGGTAACCCACGGAATAATCCGGCTATGGGCCCTTCACATCGGATATAATCGGTGCTGTGCGGTTGTACGCCCAGACGAGAACGACCGTCCGGGGACCGCTGTCGACAGGTCGAGCGGGGGTCGCGGGCGGGACGGCGAGCGCCCGGTCAGGGGCCGAGCCGTAGCACCGCGTTGGCCGCCTCGAAGGCGACGTCCGAGAAGACGCCGAGCGCGGGCAGCAGCAGGACCGTCGCGACCGCGGCGATCATGACGGCGCTGTAGAGGCCCGTCGGGTAGCCGCGGGTGTCGATGCCCCCGAGGTTACCGTTGGGCTCCTCGAGCCACATGGCCTTCACCACGCGGGAGTAGTAGAACAGGCTCAGCGCGGAGTTGATGGCCGCCACGCCGGCGAGCCACCAGACGCCCGCACCGACCGCGCCGGCGAACAGGTAGTATTTCGAGAGGAACCCGCCGCCGATGGGGAGCCCCGCCAGCGAGAACATGAACACGGTCATCGCCACGCAGGCCACCGGGGCCTTCGTCGCCAGGCCGTTGTAGTCCTCGAAGGTGCGGCCGACCTCCCAGTACTCGGCCATGGCCACGAACAGGAAGGCGCCCGTGTTCATGAAGCCGTAGACGAGCAGGTGGATCATCCCCGCGCCGAGGACGATCTCGCCGCTCCCCTGTCCGGTCAGCGCGGCCAGCCCGATGAGCACGTAGCCGGCGTGACCGACCGAGGAGTAGGCCAGCATCCGCTTGACGTTCTCCTGGGTGGCCGCGGCGAAGTTGCCGAGTGTCATCGTGACGACCGCGAGTATCTGGAAGGCCAGCACCCAGTCGATGGTGCCCGCCACCGTTTCGATCGGGAAGGCGACGGTGAACACGCGGAAGGCGATGACGAACCCGGCAGCCTTCGACGCCGACGGGCGAAGACCGCCGACGACAGCGCGCCGATGAGGAAGTATTTCATCCCCGCCTCGACGCTGCCCCGGTCGTTCTTCAGGTAGGCGACCAGGCCGTAGGAGGGCAGCGAGAGCAGCTCCAGCGAGACGAAGACGGTGGCCAGCGAGTTGGCCGCCGCCATCACCGTCATCCCGGTGGTCGCGAGGACGACCAGCGAGTAGTAGCCCGCGATGTCGTCCGTGCCGGCGAGGTACTCGATGCTGGCCAGACAGATCAGCGCGGCGACGCTGGTGAAGATGAACGTGAAGAACAGCGCCATCCCGTCGACGACGAGCTGGCCGTTGAAGACGGACACGCCCTCGCCGGCACCGACGCCGGACAGCAGGAACACGCCCGCGACGACCATCGCCGAGGCGGTGCCGACGGTGGCGACGCCGGCGAGCAGGCCGTCGTTGGACTCGTCGGGGTCGATGCTGTCGAGCAGGAACAGGACCATCGCGAAGACGCCAAGCACGATAGCCGGCGTCAGTGCGAGCCAGTCCGGCGAGATGGGGGCCTGGAGCGGCATCATGAGGATCCACCCCCGGAGCCGATGGCGGCCTCAGCGGGTCCCCCGTCGACCAGCGGGCCGACCGCGTCCGTGATCATCCGGAAGAACGTGTCGTCCGGGAAGGTCCCGAGCGCGATGATGACGATGATGAGCACGACCAGCGGCACGACGTCGTGGCGTGCGGCGCGGGTCACGTCGTAGTCCCCGTCGAACTCGAAGGGGCCGAACAGCGAGCGCTGCATCGCCCACAGCAGGTAGCCCGCCACGATGACGATGCCGAACATCGCCAGCGCGGTCATGACCGCCATCCCGTTGCCCGCGATGACCGTCGACTGGAAGGCGCCGACGAAGATGAAGAACTCCGCGGCGAAGCCGGCCATCAGCGGCAGGCCGGCGTAGGCGAAGGCACCGGCGACGAACGCGCCGACGGTGAGGGGCATCCGTTCCGCGATCCCGGCCATGTCGCCGATCTCCCGGGTGTGCGTGACGTTGTAGATGACGCCGACACAGGCGAACATCAGGCCGGAGATGAGCCCGTGACTGACCATCTGGAAGGTCGCGCCGCCGAGCCCGTAGCTGGTGTAGGCGACGAGCCCGAGGATGACGTAGCCCATCGAGGAGACCGACGAGTACGCGACGACGCGCTTGAGGTCGGACTGGCCAAGCGCCAGCAGCGCCCCGTAGATGACGCTGATGACCGCGAGGGCGGCGATCGGCACCGCCAGGCTCCGCGCCACCTCCGGCAGCATGGTGAAGTTGAACCGCAGTAGTGCGTACGTCCCCATCTTCAGCAGAACGCCAGCCAGCAGCACGGAGATGGGCGTCGGGGCCTCGACGTGGGCGTCCGGCAACCACGTGTGGAACGGGACGATCGGCACCTTCACGCCGAAGCCGATGAACATCGCGACGAACGCGGACAGCGCCAGCAGCTCCGGGCCGATGAGTCCACCGGCCAGCGAGCCGAGTTCGCCTGCCCGGAGCGCCTGTGCGATCTCCGGCAGGTCCAGCGACGAGATGCTGTCACCCAGCCCGAACACCAGGCCGAAGAAGCCGATGAACAGGACGAGGCTGGCGATGTTCGTGTAGACGAAGAACTTGATGGCGGCGTACTTGCGGCGGGCGCCGCCCCAGATGCCGACGAGGAAGTACATCGGGATGAGGACGGCCTCCCAGAAGACGAAGTAGAGGAAGAAGTCAAGCGCGGCGAAGACGCCGACGAGGCTCGCCTCCAGCAGGAGGACCAGCCCGTAGAACTGGTTCTGCCGCTTCGTGATGGGCGTCCACGCCGACAGGATGGCCAGCGAGGTCAGCAGCGTCGACAGGGCCACCAGCGGCATACTGATGCCGTCGAGCCCGACGTGCCAGCTGAGGTCGTACGGTCCGAGCGTGATCCAGGTGAACTGCTCCTCGAAGGCCAGCGTGCCGCCGAGCAGGGCGTTGCCGGTGCCGTCGAAGTTCAGCAGCATCAGGCCCGACAGTGCCAGCGGCAGCAGCGACCAGCCAAAGGCCACCTTCGCCGCGTAGCGGTCGGGGGTGAACATGACCACGCCGGCCCCGAGCAGACAGAGCCCGATGAGGGCCTCGATCATCATGCGAAGACACCCCCGAACCAGCCGCCCATGATCCCGAAGGCGACCAGTAACACCACCAGGCCGAGGGTGATGAGGGCCGCGTAGTTGGAGACGATGCCGGTCTGGACGCGTCGCAGGAAGTAGCCGGAGACGAGGCTCACGTCGGAGACGCGGTTGACCAGCCCGTCGACGACGCCGTCATCGAAGCGCTTGGCGGTCCCCGCGACCGTCCCCTCGGTGAGGTCCTGCGCGAGCCAGACCTGATACTCGTCCTGGTAGTAGTTGTTGTAGAGCACGGTCTTGAGCGCGCCGAGTTTCTCCGTGTGCTCCGCGGGGTCGGGCCCACGGTAGAGGCCGAGCGCGAGCGCGGAGCCGGCGAGCGCCACGGCCAGCGAGACGCCGGCCGAGGCGAACAGCGTGCCGAGCCCGCCGAGCCCGGGGATGGCGCCGGCGGAGTAGCCGGCGAACTGTTCGGTCAGTTCCTCGTAGTGCGCCCCGTTCAGTGTCTCGGGGCCGTGGAACAGCCAGTCGTGGAGGAACTCCGGGACGGCCCCCACGACGGCGTGGACCGGCACGAGGTTGATGACGCCGACGACGGCGGCGAGCGTGCCGAGGATCGCCAGCGGAATCTTCACGTTCCAGCGCACCGGCTCGGGGTCCTCGGCGAGGTCCGAACGGGGGTCGCCGTGGAACGTCAGCAGCACCATCCGGAAGGTGTAGAACCCGGTGAAGAACACGGCGACGATACCCATCAGGTAGGCACCCAGCAGGATGGGGCTCCCGCCGAGGCCGTGGACCAGGGTCTCGTACAGCACCTCGTCCTTCGACCAGAAGCCGGAGAACGGGACGATGCCGGCCAGCGCCAAGCTCCCGGAGAGGAACGCGTAGTAGGTCACCGGCATCCGGTCTTTGAGCCCACCCATCTCCCACATGTCCTCGTTGTGGTGCATCGCGATGATGACCGAACCCGCGCCGAGGAACAGGAGCGCCTTGAAGAACGCGTGCGTGGTCAGGTGGAAGACGCCCGCGACGTAGCCGCCACCACCCAGGCCGAGCATGATGTAGCCGTACTGGGAGATGGTGGAGTAGGCGAGCACCTGCTTGATCTCGTCCTTGACGACGCCCATCGTCGCGGCGAACAGCGCGGTGAACCCGCCGACGAAGGCGATGATGGCGAGCAGCGTCGGCAACAGGGCGTAGAAGCCGTACATCCGGGCGACGAGGTAGACGCCGGCCGCGACCATCGTCGCCGCGTGGATGAGCGCCGAGACGGGCGTGGGGCCCTCCATCGCGTCGGGCAGCCACGTGTGGAACGGGAACTGCGCCGACTTGCCCATGACGCCGCCGAGCACGAGCAGGCCGAGCACGCCGAACCAGGCCCCCGGCGAGAGGCCGAAGAAGGTGGTGACGGCCTCGGGCATCGCCTCGCCGGCCGCCATGGCGCTCATCGCCTCCTCGGCGAGGACCGGGAACGACTCCTCGACGCCGGGGCCGCCGAACATCCCCGTGCCGAAGGTGGCGAAGATACCGACGACGCCGATGAGGAAGAAGTAGTCACCGAAGCGAGTGACCAGGAACGCCTTCTTGGCCGCGCTCGGCGGGCCCGAGCGGCGGAACCAGAAGCCGATGAGGAGGTACGAGCAGAGCCCGACCAGCTCGAAGAACATGAACGCCATCAGGATGTTGTCCGAGAAGACGAAGGCGAGCATACTGGCCGTGAACAGGCCGAGTTCGGCGTAGTAGCGCGGGAGGCCGGGCTCGCCCTCATCGTTCATGTAGCCCAGCGAGAACACGTGGACCAGGAACGCGATGGTCGAGACGATGACCAGCATCAGCGTCGAGAGCTGGTCGAGCAGGATGCCGAAGGTCAGCTCGAACGGAACCCCCTCGCCGCCGACCCACGTGTACAGCTCCATGTGGTGGGCGTGGCCGCTCGCGACCTGCGCGACCATGAGGAGCGACAGCAGCAGCGAGCCGCCGGTCGCGGCGATGCCGGCGAACGCCCCCTTCTTCGGCATGTACCTGCCGGCGGAGAGGGCGATCAGGAACGATACGAACGGCAGCACCGCGATGGCCGGCGCGAACGTGAATATTCCTCCTTCTGCAGCCATGTTACCACCTCAGGGTCGTCGCCTTCGTCACGTCCACGTCCGCGAAGTTGCGGTAGAGGACGAGGACGATGCCGATACCCACGGCGACCTCGGCGGCCGCCAGGGCCATCGTGAACAGGCTGAACACCTGTCCCGTGAGGTTCCCATGCTGGAACGAGAACGCGACGAAGTTGATGTTCGCTGCGTTCAGCATCAGCTCGACGCTCATCAGGAACATCAGCGCGTTCCGGCGCGTCAGGATGCCGAAGAGCCCGATGCAGAAGATCGCCGCCGACAGGACGAGGTAGTACTGGACCGGGACCGCCATCACCGGTCACCCCTCTCGCCGCGCCCGTCGGCCGCGACGCCCTCCTCGTCCTCGCGCTGGCCGAGCATCACGGCCACGTCCAGCGCGGCGTCGAGCGCCACGGCGATGACCATGAAGGAGACGAGGAACCCCTCAGAGGGGAAGGCCCCGGCGTCGAGGTCGAACATCGCGTAGCCGATGGCGGCAGTGATCGACCCGCCGCCCGGGAAGCCGGCGGCCTCCCCGAACGAACTGGTCAGGAACACCGCCGACAGGACCGCGAACAGGCCGATCGCCAGTATCCCGATGACCTGCTGCCGCCCCGTGTTCAGCCGCGGGCGGGTCGTCATCGGCCGACCACCTCGGTGTCGGCCCCTTGCTCGCGGACCAACATCACGGCGAACGTGATGAGGACCAGTACCCCACCGACGTACACCAGGATCTGCATCGCCGCGAGGAACTCGGCGCGCAGCATGACGAAGTGGACCGCGACGCTGACCAGCGCCACCCCCAACAGGAGTGCCGCGTGCCAGATGTCGCGGACCAACACGACGCCCAACGCCGACCCTACCGTCACGAGGGCGAACAGCGCGAACGTCAGTGTCTCTGCTAGTGCCATTACCTGCCCGTTAGTCAGAGCGGCTTTGAAACTTGCCATCCGCGGGCGCCTGCGCCGCGCACCACCACGGAGATACGGCCTGAGAGGACGGAGAACGGAGAACCGCGTCGGCGACTCAGTCGTCGGCCGGGGTCGCACCCATGCCGGCGCCGGCGCCGCCACCGGCCACGGTCCCCTCGTTTGCGGCGACCCAGCGCAGCAGCAGGAAGGAGAAGATGTACTTGGCGAATATATCGAGTGCGGAGTAGGCCCACGAGGTGACGCCCGGTGACTGGATCAGGGCCAGCCCCTCGATGCCGACCGCCCAGACGATGGGGTAGCCGAGCCACAGCACGATAGTCAGCGCCCGAAGCGTGGTGAATATCTCACTAGTCCCGGCCTGTGCGGCGGACGCGGGCCACTCGATCAGCAGTGCGCCTATGACGACCGCGAAGAACGCACAGCTGATGACGTAGAAACCCCAGCGGTAGAGCACGCCGGAGGTGATGAGTGCCGCCGCGAGCCCCGTCACGCACATCGCCACGTCGGCGGCGATGACGGTGAACAGGCTCCCGCGGTCGACGTCGGCCAGATAGCCAAGCGCGAGCAGAATCATCGGCGTGGACAGCGCCCACGTCAGGTAGCGTCCCCACTGGCTGAGGACCTCCTGGCCCCCCAGGGCGTGTCCAGACGGCATCTCGATGAAGCCGATCGTCAACCCGGAGGCTAGCCCCAGATAGCTCGAGATCGAGACGAGCGGGATCATCAGGGTCGCGCCCCAGATGACCTTCGCCCGCGCGGATGTCACGTTCCGGCCCATATACAGGAACACCAGGATGGAGACCCCTGCCAGGGCGATGTTGGCCCAGATGGAGGAACTCAACAGCGCGTCGCCCTGCACAGCCGCGAGTGCATCGCCCTGCGACTGGAGCGGTACGGCCGCCGTTGTCAGGTCGGGTATCTGCATACAGTTTCTATGACGTATCCGCAATACAAATAGGTTCTAGTTGACGAAGCGGAGACAGTGTTTTTACGTCTGTAGGAGAGTCGCCGGATTACGCCGCGGGAACCGTGACGGCTCTCCGAACGAGTACCCCGTCGACCTCGCCGCTGGATGCGGTTCCCGCCCGGTCCGTCGGCGACCGTGTCCATAGCGGAAGCAGCGGTGAGAGCGCCGGACCTACCGGTTTCGACCGTACCGGGACTCGGAGCGCGTACCCCGGCCGTAGTTCGCGGGTCGTCAGGGTGGCGACTCGGGCCAGGGCTCGGTGGCTCCGACGGGTGAAAACAAGGGCCCACGAACGGGAACGAGCGCGGGCCGCCGGTTCCACAGCCCGACGCCCCGTGTGACAGCGACGGACCACCGCCGGCGAAGGGCGCCGTGCGTTCGACTCCCGTCGCGAGCGGGTCGGCGGCGGATACGGCCGCTACTGGTAGTCCACTTCGCCCTCGCCCTCGCCGATCCAGCCGCCGCGGTCCGGCTCCCGGGAGGCGAGCGGGTCGATGTCCTTGTACCAGGGGACGTTCTTCAGCTCCTCCATCGAGTAGGCCAGGTCGTCCTTCGTGTCGCCGGTGAACTCGAAGTTCTGGGTGAGCAGGATGGCGTCGACGGGGCAGACCTCCTCGCAGAGCCGGCAGTAGATGCACTGCCCGATGTGGAGGTTGTACTGCTCGCCGTTGCGCTGCTCGTCCGTGACGATCTGGATGGTGTCGTTCGGACAGACGTTCTCGCACTGGCGGCACCAGATGCACCGCTCCTGCGAGAACTTGTGAACGCCGCGGAACCGCGGCGACACTTCGGGTGTTTCTTCGGGGTACTCGACGGTGTACGTCTCGCCGTCGAGCGCGTGCTTCATCGTCGTCGCCATGGATTTGAGGACGCCGATCATATCAGACGGTGATTCCCACGATAACGGCCGTGAGGACGAGGTTCGCGATCGAGAGGACCAGCATACCCTTCCAGCCGATCTCGATCAACTGGTCGATACGCACCCGAGGGACCGCCGACCGGGCCCACTGGGTGAACAGGTAGACCGCCCCCATCTTGATGACGAACCAGACCACGCCCGGGAGGACCGGGCCGGCCGGGCCGCCGAGGAAGATGGTGGCGATGATGGCGCCGCCGAGGAAGATGTGGATGAACTCCGAGAGGTAGCAGAGCACGAAGTACACGGAGGAGTACTCCGTCTGCCACCCGCCCACGATCTCCGTCGGCGCCTCCGGGATGTCGAACGGGTTCCGGCCGACCTCCGCCAGGTTCGCGGCCATGAACAGCACGAACGCGAACGGGTTGACGAAGGCGTACCAGGACGGGATGCCGATGCCGGCGACGCTGAACAGGGTCGTCGCCTGGGCCTCGACGATGCCGCTCATCCGGAGCGTGCCGGCGAAGATGACCACCGACGCCGCGGTGAGGATGAGCGGGATCTCGTAGGCCAGGTTCTGCGCGACCGCGCGCAGGCCGCCGAGCAGCGAGTACTTGTTGTTCGAGGAGTAGCCGGCCATCACCAGCCCGACGCTGGCGATGGAGGCGACCGCGAACACGTAGGCCAGGCCGACCTCCGGGTCGGCGATGTGGAGGCCGTTCCCCATCGGGATGACGGCGAACCCGAGCAGCGCGGAGCCGGCCATCACGATGGGCGCGATGTCCCACGCGGGGCGGTCGACGCCCTCGGGGACGATGAGCTCCTTCGACAGGAGCCGAACGGCGTCGGCCACGATGATGAGCAGGCCGAACGGCCCGTGCCGGTTGACCGCGATGCGGTCGGTGAACGCGGCAGTGATCTTCCGCTTCCCCCAGATGCCCGACACCGCGACGAGACCCAGCAGGGCCGCCGCGATGACGGACGAGGCGATGAGGGCAGCGAGGAACTCGAACGCCGGCCCATCGGGCATCCCGAGCAGGCTCCGGATGGCGTCCGGAAGCGGCGTGCCGCTCTGGAGAGCGACCGCGTTCAACGGTCCACCTCCCCAAGGACGATGTCCAGCGACCCCAGCGACGCGATGAGGTCGGGGATGTACTCGCCCTGGGACATCTCCGGCAGCGTCTGGAGGTTCGAGAAGCACGGCGACCGGATCTTGAACCGACCCGGCGTGTCCGTGCCGTCCGAGCGGATGTAGATGCCCAGCTCACCCTTCGCCGCCTCGACGGAGCGGTAGACCTCCTTGTCGGGCTCGGGCTTCAGGGTGCGGGGCACGTTGGACTGGATGGTCCGCTCCTCCTCGGGCCAGTCCTCCAGCAGGTCGACGCACTGCGAGATGATCTTCGCGGACTCCTCGACCTCCTGGAGCCGGACGAGGACGCGCGCGTAGTTGTCACAGCCCTCCTCGGTGACGACGTCCCAGTCGAGCTCGTCGTAGTAGCCGTACGGGTCGTCACGCCGGAGATCGTAGTCGATGCCGGAGCCACGGGCGACGGGACCGGTAGCGCCGTAGGATTTCGCCACGTCCGGTTCCAGGACGCCGGTGTCGACACACCGCATCTGGAAGATCTCGTTCGAGGTGATGAGGTTGTGGTACTCCTCCAGGCGCTCCGGGAGGTCATCCAGCAGGTCGCGGGTCTTCTCGAAGAACTCCTCGCGGGGTTCGGGCAGGTCCCAGGCGACCCCGCCCAGCCGGAGGTAGTTGAACATGAGCCGCTGGCCGGTGAGGTCCTCCAGCAGGTTCTGCATGTCCTCGCGGTCCTGCATCGCGTACATGAAGATGGCCGTGAAGTCGCCGTAGACGTCCAGCGCGAACGTGGCGACGGCGAGCATGTGGCTCGCGATACGGCACATCTCGGCGGACATCGTCCGGATGACCTGCGCGTACTCGGGGACCTCCAGGTCCGCCAGGTCCTCCGCCGTGCGGGCGTACGCCCACTCGTTGAGGATGCCGGCTGAGATGTAGTCCCAGCGGTCGGGGTACGGCATGATCTGGTGGCGGTAGGTGCCCTGCTGGCAGATCTGCTCCTCGCAGCGGTGGAGGTAGCCGATGTCGGACTCGACGTCGGCGACGGTCTCCCCGTCGAGGACGGTCTTCAGGTGGAGGACGCCGTGGGTGGCGGGGTGGTGCGGGCCGATGTTGAGGAACATCGTATCCGAGTCCTCGCCGCCGCGGTGGTCCTCCTGCAGCGGGTTGGCGTGCTCGCGCAGCGCGACGACCTGGGGCTGTTCCTGGTCGTAGTCGCTCCGGAGCGGGTGGCCCTGCCAGGTGTCGGGCAGCAGGATGCGCTTCAGGTCCGGGTGGTCCTCGTACTCGATGCCGACGAGGTCGTACGCCTCCCGTTCGTGCCAGTCGGCGGTGCGGTAGGCGTTGTTGCCGGACTGGCTGACCGGGTTGTCGCGGCTGGTCGGGACGACGACGCCGACCTCCTGGGTGGGGTCAGCGTACTTCCGGAGGTGGTAGATGGACTCGTAGCGGTCGTCGTACTCCTGGGCGGTGACACAGGAGCAGTGGTCGAACCCGGCCTCGTCGCGTAGCGTCGTCAGCGCGGCGTCGACCTCGTCGGGGCGGACGACGAACGCCTCGGCATTGAGGTGCGTCTCGCGGCCGATGGCGAGGTCGCCGAGCAGTGCCTCCAGCGCGTCGTAGTCGAGCCCGTCCTCGGTCTCGCCCACGACGGCCTCGCTCTCCGGTTTGGTGGGGTCTTCGAGGCTCATGGCGAATCAGCCCAGTTGTACCGCATGACGAGGTCCTCCTCGTCGATCTCGTCGGCGAGGTGCTGGACGAGCTCGTCCTGATCGAGGTCGCCGAACTGCTCCAGTTCGTACGGCTTGACCGTGACGGGGGCGCTCTCGCCGTTGGCGATGCGCTCCTGGAGCTTGGCGACGCCGTAGACCAGCGCCTCGGGGCGGGGCGGACAGCCCGGGACGTGGATGTCGACCGGGATGACCTCCTCGGCGCCCTTGATGACGTTGTACCCCTCCTGGAACGGGCCGCCACTGATAGTACATGAACCCATGCCGACGACGAACTTGGGCTCGGGCATCTGGTCGTAGACCCGCTTCATCCGCGGGGCGAACTTCGAGACGATGGTCCCCGGGACGATGATGACGTCGGCCTGCCGCGGCGAGGCACGGGGAACGCCGGCCCCGAAGCGGTCGAGGTCGTGCTTGACCGCGTACGTGTGCATCATCTCGATGCTGCAGCAGGCGATGCCGAACTGCAGCATGAACATGGAGGACCCCCGGACCCAGTTCATGAACTTGTCGAACTTGGTGAGGATGAACGGGGTGGAACCGAAGGCCTCGCGCAGCTTCGAGTTGAAGCGGCTGTCGACGCCCTCTCCCATCCGTGCCTCCTGTGTCGATTCGGTCTGTGGTGCGTTCTCTGAACTCATGTGTTAATCTGCGGTTTGACCGGGGACGTGCTCGCTCCTGACCCAGCGGACGGCGCCGTTACGCCACGCCCACGCGAGACCGACGACCAGTACGCCGATGAACCCCAGCATGGGCAGGAGAGCCCGCGCCAGGCCGAACTGGGTCACGGCGTCCCGGTAGATGACCGTCCACGGGAAGATGAGGACGGTCTCGATGTCGAAGACGACGAACAGCAGCGCCACCATGTAGTACTGGATGTTGAACCGGATGCGCGTGTTGCCCGTCGGAACCTCGCCGGACTCGTAGACGGCTCGCTTTCCCTGCTCGGGCACGCTCGGGCGGATGAGGGCTGACGCGGCGATCATCGTCAGGGGGATCGCCACCCCCACAACCGCAAGCGCCCCGATAGCGATCCATGGATTACTCACGACTATCAACAGTCGCTTAGGAAGCCCCGTACATAAGAGTTGATAACGCCGCCTTCGCCCGAATTACGGCCCGCAGCGACCGATTCCGACGTCCGGGTTCCCGCCGGTAGCGCGGGTCGACCGGCCGAACCGGCGGCTCACTCCCGTTCGGCCCGGAACGCTGCCGTCCCCGTCCCGTGGAGGTCGCGCGAGACCTCGCCCACTCCGGCCTGGAGCGATCCGTGGTAGTCGACCAGTCGCTGTCGTAGTTGGTCATGCTCCCGGGCCAGCATCTGGACCGCCGACAGCGCCGCGTTGAACGACTTCCCCGCGTCGACGGCGACGATGGGCGCGCCCGTCGGCATCCCGAGCACACTGTTCACGGACTTCTCCTGGACCGGCACCCCGACCACCGGGAGCGGGTAGGCGATGCTTGCGGTCATGTTCGGGAGGTCGGCGCTCTTCCCGCCGGCGCCCGCGATGATGACGTCTATGCCGCGGGCCTCGGCGGTCTCGGCGTACGCGTACATCAGGTCCGGCGTCCGGTGGGCGCTCACCACGTACGCCTCGGGACTCTCGGTCATACCCACCCCCGGGACCGGACGGCCCCTGTCGTTTGCGGTCCGGGCCGTCGGCGCGCTCAGAGTTCACGGACCCCGCCGCACGACCGGCGGCTGACGCCCGTCGAACGAACCCCGAGGAATAAACCGGGGACCCCGTTACATCCCGCTATGGGAACCGCCACCACGGGAGAGGAGACCGCCGAGGATGGGGTGGTAGGTGGGGAGACCGAGGCCGGCGACCACGGGCCGGAGGGCCCGGCCCATCCCTGGTTCGCGCGGCTGTACGACCCGGTGATGCGGCGTTCGGAGGCCGAACTGTTCCCGCCCCATCGCGAGTACCTCGCGCGCGACCTGCAGGGGGACGTGCTCGACCTGGGCGCCGGAACCGGGGCGATGCTGCCCTACTACGAGGAGCCGGTCCGGTCAGGTGCGGCGAGGGTGACCATCCTGGAGCCGGACCCACACATGCGCGAGCAGGCCGTGGCGGCGGCCCGCGACCGCGACCTCGACGTGATGGTGAGTGACGCGACGGCCGAGTCGCTCCCCTTCGCCGAGGACTCCTTCGACGTGGTGGTGGCGTCGATGGTGTTCTGCACCATCCCCGACCCGGGGGCGGCGCTCGACGAGGTGGCGCGGGTGCTCCGGCCCGGCGGCGAGTTCCGCTTCCTCGAGCACGTCGCCGAGGACGGCTGGCGACGGATACCCCAGCGCCTGCTCGCCCCGCTCTGGAGCCGCATCGCGGCGGGCTGTCGACTCACGCGGCGCACGGGCGACCTGTTCAGTGACCACGACGCCTTCGCGGTGGTCGATATCGAGTACCGCCAGCTCGGCGTCTTCCCGGTCCGCCCCTTCGTCCGGGGGACACTGTCGCTACAGAACGTCCACACAACTCCGGGCGCGGACCCCTCCATCCGCCGGCGCGTCCGGAAGGCGGTCGAGGCGGCCCGGAGCCGGCTGGGGCGTTGATAGCTGACCGGGGAGAACCGGCTAGACGGGGAGCTTTGGCCCCAGCGCGGCCGAATCGTCGGGAGGGACACGAGGTTTAATTAGGAAGCCCCGGATTGCGGGACGGTAGATGGTCATCCCGACCCCAGACAGCGGCGTGTTGAAGCGGCTCTACGCGAACCTGGTCGGTTCCGGTGGCCGGTTCTCGCTGGACATCCCGGACCGCATCCTCCAGCGGCTCTACACCTACGGGAGCCTGAAGAACGCCGACCGGGGGGCCGAGTTCGAGATCAAGAACCGGCTTCAGGACGCGAAGGTCACCGGCGTCTCCCGGGTCGTGGTCAACCGACAGCGGGTCGACCTCGAGGACGTCCGGGTCGTTGCCGCCGACGAGCACGAGTACACCCTCGACGAGATCGATGAGGGCCGGCCCATCAACTTCCCCGTCGGCCGGACCGTCGTCATCGTCGTCGAAGGTATCGACCTGCGCGCGGGCGAGCACGAGATCGAGATCGACTTCATCGCCGACCCGTTCGGCGAGCTCACCCTGGAGGTCACCGACAGCATCCGCGACGAGGAGGCGGTCGGCGGCATCCCCCGCGACGACGAGGACAACTACTCCGAGTCCGCCATCGCCGCCCGCCACGAGTACATAGCGGCGGAGACCGGCGTCGAGCTGGAGCACGTGCCGCGGAACTCCTTCGACGCCGACGTGACCGAGGGGAACGTCGAGAACTTCATCGGTGTCGCCCAGATGCCGCTCGGCCTCGCCGGCCCCGTGCAGGTCAACGGCGAGCACGCCGACGGGGAGTACCCCGTTCCGCTGGCGACGACGGAGGGAACGCTCGTGGCGTCGTACTCCCGCGGGATGAAGGCCATCAATCTCAGCGGCGGCGCGAAGACGACCGTCGTCGACGACAACATGAACCGTGCGCCGGTGTTCGTCTTCGAGGACGCCCGCAACGCACGGGACTTCCGTGACTGGGTCTTCGAGCACATGGACACCATCCGTGAGAAGGCCGAGGCCACGTCGTCTGTCGCCCAACTCGTGCGTATCGAGGACTACGTCACGAACAACCACGTCCATCTCCGGTTCGACTACACGACCGGGGACGCCGCCGGGCAGAACATGGTCGGGAAGGCTACGTTCGCCGCGTGTAACTGGGTCCTCTCGGAGTACCCCGGCTACGTCGAGAACTTCTACCTGGAGGGCAACTTCGCGACGGACAAGAAGGCCTCCAAGATCAACGACCTCCAGACCCGCGGGAAGCGCGTCACCGCGGAGACCACCCTCTCGGAGCAGACGATTCTCCACCACCTCGGCGCCGAGCCCGAGGCCATCCACCACCACGCACAGGTGGCGACGCTTGGCTCGTTCTTCTCGGGGGCGAACACGAACGGTGCTCATCCGGCCAACGGGCTCGCCTCGCTGTTCATCGCCTGCGGTCAGGACGAGGCCAACGTGGCCGAGTCCTCGGCGGCGATGGTGAACACCACGCTGCTCGACGACAACTCGCTGCACGTCTCCGTGACGATCCCGTCGCTCATCGTCGCGACCTACGGCGGCGGGACGGGCCTGCCCACCCAGAGCGAATGCCTGTCGATGCTGGGCTGTGACGGCCCCGGCAACGTCGAGAAGTTCGCCGAGATCGCCGCCGCCGTGGTGCTCGCCGGCGAGCTGTCGTTGGCGTCGGCCATCTCCGCGTCGGACTGGGTAACCAGCCACGACGAACTCGGCCGGAACCGGTAAGTCGGGGATCAACCAGGGGACGGCCGCTGAGACGGGGGACCCCGACTGCCCCTCGAACCGGAAGTCGACCCGGTCGCTGTCGCAGGACTCGGCCCGTCGACCCTCTCGGAGGCGCATCCGGCGAGGCGGACCGGCTCGGTGTCGGCGTCCTCATGCAGGGCGGCATCCCCGCCCGTCGCCCCGTTCGTCGACGAACCGGTCCTGAACCGCGGTCAGTCGTCGCAGGGCGGGTCCGCCGTCGGCCGGTCCGCCTCACTCGCGGCGAAGCGGCGGCGGAGGCGGAGCCACTCCTCCCGAATGACCGCGCGCTCGACCAGCGCGAAGCCGGCGACGACGACGAGGAAGCCGACGGCGGTCCATGGCGAGAGCACCTCGCCGAGCAGCAGCCACCCGAGCAGCGTCGCGAACACGGGGACC
>UEZS01000004.1_pt1 | contig 22297 bp, 18 predicted proteins | sample 1903651 | NCBI WGS metagenome assembly UEZS01 (sample SAMEA4776352, study PRJEB27445) | saltern metagenome | biome: Hypersaline environment; feature: solar saltern; material: Pellet | place: Spain | collected 2014-08 | depth 0 m | reverse complement strand
TCGCCGTCGTGGTCGCCGTCGGGGCCTACACGCCGGAGATGCAGGAGCTCCCCCCGGAGGTCTTCGAGCGGGCGACGCGGGCGTTCGCGGACGTACCGACGGAGGTTGCCGGGACGGGTGACGCACTGGCCGCAGGACTCGATGTCGACTGCTTCCAGCCGCTGTCGGCGGTTCTGGAGGGGGATACCGGTCGCAAAGGGCCGGAGGACGTCATCGTCGTCTGCTCGGTCGGGACGGCCGTACTCGATGCGGCGACAGCCGAACACCTCTTCGAACGCGCCGAAGCACGAGCCGTCGGAACCGTTGTGGACCTGTAGGGGCGAGTCCGGGAGGAGACGGCGCGTGGACCCGACTGTGGGAGCAACGGTTCCTCCCGGGCGTACAGAACGAGTCGACCGCCCCGGCCTCGGGTCCGCTCACCCTCCCTTTCGGAACTATGGAGAACGCCCCCGTTCCGTCTATGTGACCCCGGCCGGAGGGAAACGCCAATGATCGGCGACGCTCGGGTCCTCCAGCCGGCATTCGTCCCTCGGGAGGTCGAGCATCGCGACGGCGAAGTCGACGCCCTGACGAACGCACTCGACCCGATTACACGGGGCGAGACGGCCTCCCTGTTCGGTCCATCCGGAACGGGGAAGACCTGTATCGCACAGTACACCGTCGAACGGCTCCGCGAGCAGGTCCTCGACACCGAGTACCAGTACGCCAACTACTGGCGCGACTACACCCGTCACCGGGCGCTCTACCGCGTGCTCGAAGCTATCGAGGGGACGCTGGATATCCATCGCCAACCGACGCCGGCCGACGAACTCTCCGAACGCCTCCGCTCGTACGACGGAACCCCGCACGTCGTCGTGCTCGACGAGGTCGACCAGCTCCGGGATACGAGCGTCCTCTACGACCTCTACAGCACGCACGACTGCACGATGGTCCTCATCGCCAATCGCCAGGCAGCAGTGTTCGACGACCTCGATGACCGGCTCAGTTCGCGCCTCCACAGCGCCCGCCGTGTTCGGTTCGATCGGTACAGTCGCGACGAACTCGTGGCCATCCTCGAGGCCCGGGTCAAGTGGGGCCTGACGAGTGCTGTCGACCGGACGTATCTCGAACACATCGCGGACGCTGCCGCCGGAGACGCCCGTATCGCTACTGGCATCCTCCGCAATGCTGCGCGCGATGCGGAGCGGGCGGGGCGGGAGGAGTTCACCACCGGCTCAGTCGAGGGAGCTATCGCCGAAGCCCGACAGCAGGTCCGCCGGACGAGCCTGGAGACGCTCACCCGACGCCAGCGCGTCCCCTACGACGTCATCGACGAGTACGGCGAGATCGACCCCGGGGAGCTGTACGGGCAGTATCAGGAGCGTGTCAGCGACCCCAAGACCAAGCGGACGGTCCGCAACCACCTCCAGAAGATGGTCCGCTGCGACCTTGCCGTCGCCGACGGCGAGAAACGCGCCCGGACGTACCGCATTCGGAACTGATTCGCAAAGTCCCACAACGCCGGGCGATAGCCGCTCAGCCGACCGGGATGTCCAGCTGCCGGTCGTTTCGGGAGTAACGAAAGCCGCGCTCACGAGACTAACCGTCCGGTTCGCCTTCGATAGTGTATGGCAACAGCGAATCGGGATACGGTCCCCTCACTGCCGGCGCTCGAGCCGGGCATCACCCGAATCGGACCCGGTGAGCGTGCGACCGGAGCACTTGCCTCGCTCGCTCTCGACCACGCCATGGTCGACGGCAGCCCGGTCCGGTGGGTCGATAGTAACGGACACACACGAACGGGTTGCCTCGCGTTCGAGGTGGGGAAACCACGCCCTTCGATGAGGCGTTCTATCGGGAGCGGCTGTTCCGTGCGGCTGAGACCGTCCTCTCGCCACTGGGCTGGCGACGGTCCGCGGTCCGGTCGTACTGTGACGACAGCGAGGCCGTGACAGTTCAGGCATCCACCTGAGAGGACCGGCCCGTGTCGGGGCCGCTACAGCTGATACTACCTTCACCCCAGTATCCGTCCGAGAACGGCCCTTCGGGTAGCTCCCCCGCCCATCCACCAGCGGAGCCACCAGCGTTGATAGCTATGCCAGCTCCCGTGGTCCGTCCGGGCGGGTCCCGCGTGTCGTCCCGACCCGGGTCTTCATGAGGCCGAGCAACGCAGCCCGGCTGTCCGCCGGGGCCGCCGCGACGACCGCGGGCCGGCCGGCGGTGTCCATCGCGTCGGTGGCTGCTCAGTCGGACCCCCGGACCCACTCCTCGAGGGTGAACGCGTCGTACTCGGCACTGTGGACCAGGGCCCAGTCCGCCGCGTCCCATTCGGGGAAGGCCGTGTCGCCATCGTACTCGCCCGGCACTCGGCTGAGGACCATCCGGTCGACGGCGGGCTGGAACAGGTCGTAGATGTCCGCCCCACCGATGACGTAGGCGCGGTCCGCCCCGAGCGACTCGGCGATGTCGAGGGCGTCGTCGACACCGCCAGCGTGGTATGCCGAGTCGCCCCCGAACTCGGACTCGGAGCGACTCAGGACGATCTGTGCGCTCCCGGGGAGATCATCGCGCATCGAGTCGAACGTCCGCCGACCGAGGATCACGGGATGGCTGGCGATCCGCTCGCGGTACTGTCGCTTGTCGGCCGGGATGCTGGGCCACGGGAGTTCCCCGTCCCGGCCGATGACGCCGTTCTCCGCGACCGCGGCGACCGCGACCAGTTCCGTCGTCATGGCTCCGGCCCTCCGTCGTGTCGGTCCCCGCGCCCGTCGACCCACGCCCTGAACGTTCCCAGGACCTCCGAGTCGTCGGACCCGCCGATCCCGGTATCGACCCGGTACTCCCACCCGCGGACGCCGCAGATGCGGTCGTCACCCATGAGCTGCCCGACGCCGAGGTGTCCGCCACGATGGGGGCAGCGACCGGACGAGACCGGCACCTCGTCATCGCGGACGCCGACGAGGTCGATGTCTGCCGTGTGAGCGTGCACGGGTTCGCGGCCGAGGCGGTCGGCCCGGGTCGCGACCTGCTGTGGGTCGCCCGCGTCGGGGGCTGTCGTCGTCACCGCTGCACCCCCGGGAGCGCGCCCCACGGGCTGCCTCGGTCACTCGTCCGTCCGCACTCCGGATATCGCGCCGCTTGACGGAGGTAGACCACGTCCTTCCGGATAGCGTGTCTCGTGGATATAACGGTGACGCCGTCCGGCGCCGCTCGTGCGGCTGGTACCCGAACGGTCGCAGTAGAACGACCGAGTCGGGACCGGCGCCGTACATCGGCCCTCGGTGCGGTCCTCACCGTCCTGCTGCCCGACTCGCCGCCGCGACTGCTCGGCGATGTACTGCGACCCGTCGTTCCGAAATCCCTTCTCCGGCCGGTGGCCCCCGTGGACACGGACGTCAGTCCCTCCACCGAGAACGTCTCGGGTGTGCTCGTGAACGCCCGCTCGGTAGTCGTCGCGGCGCTGCCCGGTCCACTCGAAGCAGTACAGGGCCTGACAGTTCACCCGCTACTCGGAAACGATTCGGGACAGCGACGGGCGCGTAGTCGCGCAGCGTTGCCATTCGGTGGGTTCCGGACGACATTACGTACCGACGGGTGGGGTTCCCCGTGACACGGGGGAGTACGGATACGAGATGCCCGCACCGTACCGCCCGAACCCGTTAGGAACCCACCGGGAACCCATCGGAGGCGGCGTGCTGGGTGTCGGATGGCTATCCGGCGACCGTCCCGAGACCGGTGATCTCGAACCGTGCCCCGCCGCCGGTCGCTTCAGTCACGCGGATGTCCCAGCCGTGTGCCTCGACGACCCGCTCGACGATGCTCAGTCCGAAACCAGTGCCACCTGTTCTGCTCGAGTAGCCAGCATCGAACACGTCGGTACGCTCGTCCTCCGGGATGCCCGGCCCGTCGTCCTCGACGTAGAAGCCGCCGTCCAGCCCGCCAACCGTGATAGCAACCTCACCACCGCCGTGTTCCACCGCGTTTCGGATCAGGTTCTCACAGAGCTGTGCGAGCCGACTGCGGTTCGCCTCGACCGTTCGATCGAGGCTGATCTCGACGGCCGCCTCGTCCGTCTCGACGTTTTGCCAGCAGTCCCCCAGTAACCCGGCGAGATCGACCGACTCCGTCTCAGTGACTGGCTCCCCGTGGCGTGCCAGTGCCAGGAGGTCATCGATCAGTGTATCCATCCGGTCGAGTGCCCCCGCGACGTCCTCGACATAGTCGCTCTCACACTCCTCCCGGATCAGCTCCAGGCGACCGTCGGCTACCCGCAGCGGGTTCCGCAGGTCGTGGCTGACCACCCTGGCGAACTCCTCTAGCCTCCGATTCTGCCGCTCCAGCCTCCGTTCGCGGCGCTTGGAGTCCGTGATATCACGGGCCGTCCCGACGATGTGTGTCACCTCGTCACCGGTGATGACTGGGGTGAGAATCGTCCGATAGATGGTGCCGTTCTCCGGACGGGACACCTCGACCGTATACGTGATCGAGTCGCGTGTGTCGACACATTCCCTGTACCGGTCGCGAACCTCCTGACCATCGGCATCCCCGAACAGGTCAGTCGGCGTCTGGCCCGTGACCGGGTCGTCTGACGGGAGTCCAATGTTCCGCCTGTAGTAGTCGTTCGCATGGCGTAGTTCGAACGCGTCGTCCGTCACGTCGAAGACGAACTGACACTCCTCCGCGTGATCGAACAGCGTTTCGGCCAGTTCGCGCTCCTGCTCGTGCTCTCTGCGTTCGGTGACATCCCGCGTCGCCCCGACTAGCTGGACGACCCGGTCGTCCTCGATGACCGGTGCGAGCCGAGTGTGCCAGGACCGCACCTCGCCATCGACGGTCAGCGTCTCGTCGTACTCGATCAGTTCCCGCCGGTCGAGACACTCCTGATACCGGGCTTCGACATCGGCACCCTCCCGCTCGCCGAGGATCTCGCGCGGTGTCCGCCCACGCAGGTCCGCGGTCGAAAGCCCCGTCATCTCCTCGTAGGCGCGGTTGACCTGCTGGACGCGGCAGGTCCGCTCGTCTCCGATATCGATGAGGAAGAGCGCGTCCTGTGTGTGGTCGAAGATCGTTTCAGCGCGCCTGTGTCTGAGGACCTGCTCTCTGCGGTCGGTCACGTCCTGCACGATGCCATCGAGGCGGTGGTCGCCGTGCTCCTCGACCAGGCTGAGCGTCGTGCGCACCCACCGGCTCTCGCCGGTCACCGTCTCGACTCGGAGTAGCTCATCCTCGACAGTTCCCTCCCTCCGGAGCTGATCGAGCAGTCGCTGTCGGTCCTCCTCGTCGGCGTACAGCGATCGTGCACCGACATCACGAATCCGGTCCCGGGATTCGGCGTCGTATATCTCCACCAACGTCCCGTTCATGCTGAGTATGTCTCCGTCGGTGGTCGTCCGAAAGACGCCGACCGGGAGGTGCTCGACGAGGCGCTCGTAACGTTCCAGTTCACGCTGGCGCTGCTTGCGGTCGGTGATGTCGCGTGCGACGGTGACGAACCGCTCCTCCCCTTCGAGGCCGAGTCGCCGAACGTGGACCTCGACCGGGAACGTGGACCCGTCCTGGCGCCGGTACTGTCCCTCGAGGCGACGGCGCTCCCCGAGCTCCATCCCATCCCAGAGGTCGTACGCCTCGTCGGGCGCTATCGCCCGGTCCAGCTCCCAGACCTTCATCTCGGCGAGCTCCGAGGCGTCGTAGCCCGTCCGTTCACACAGACGAGGGTTCGGCAGGACGATATTGCCGTCCGTGTCGTGGATGTTGATCATGTCAGGGGAGTTCTCGAACAGTGCCTCCAACCTGGCGCGTGACTGGTGGAGTTCCCTCTGACGCTCCTTTCGAGCGGAGATATCCCGCACGGTGCAGACGAGTTCGCCCGTCTCGGTCCGGACGAGGGAGTGGTCCACATCGACGGTCGTCCCGTCGGACCGGAGGCTGGTCGTCTCCCCGCGCCAGGACCCCGTTCGCTCGACCTCCGGAAGGATCTCGTCCCGGACCGTCGGAACGTCCTCGTCGCGATAGACCAGCTGCCAGTGGTCGCCGATGAGCGCCTCCGAATCGTACCCGTGGAGGTCGGCGAACGCCTCGTTGACGTAGAGGTAGTGGCCGTCCGAATCGAGGACGCTGATGCCGTCCTGGGCCGTCTCGATGGCTTCGAGATGCCGCTGCCGCTCGTGCTCGGCCCGTCTCCGGCTGACGGCGTTCTGGATACGGTTGGCGAGGACAGTGTACTGGTCGGTACCGGTCTCCTTCTGGAGGTAATCGGTCACGCCCGCGCTGATCGCCCTGCTGGCGACCGCTTCGGACCCCTTTCCGGCGAACAGGATGAACGGGAGGTTCGGACGTTCGTCGCGAACGGTTTCGAGGAACTCGATCCCGTCACGTCCGGGCATGTTGTAATCGGAGACCACGCAGTCGTACTCGTCGGTGGCGAGCCCCTCGAGTCCCTGCTTCGCGTTCCGCATCGTTTCGACCTCGAACCGCTCGTCCTCCCCCTGGAGAAAGGTCGCAGCCATCTCCGCGAAATCCGGCTCGTCATCGACGTGGAGCACGCGGATCGATTCGTCCCTCGTCTGTATGGTCCCCCCTGTCGTTCCCATCTCTGGACCCCACATGCGTTCCGATGACATATAATAACGAGCACGACACGTCCTCCGAGTCGGTCCACCCCACTCGTCGTGACCCCCCGCCGGTATCCGGACGGCCCCGATACGGGGCTGGACGCCGTCAGCGACGGGAACGGGGCGCCGGGCGGATCGACGCGACTACGACGGCTCGACCGGACGACCAACTGGGCCGTTATCGTCCTCGCAGCGGTCCTGACGTGGGCGTTCTCCGGCGAGGGGAACCCACACTACCTGCTGCTGATCGGTAATCTCGTGCTGGCGACGTTCCTGACCATCGAGGCCCGCCGATACCGGGCCTACGACATCTGGCGGTCCCGGGTTCGGACGCTGCAGGAGGCGGTCTGGGCGGCCGGGCTCGATGGCTCCGAGCCGCCGGACCCGGAGTGGCGGCGCCGGCTGGCCGACGACTACCGGACACCGGCGGTGAAGATCACGATGGAAGAGGCGGTTGCCCACCGGCTCCGCCGTATCTATCTCCCGCTACTCGTGATACTGAACGCGGCGTGGGTCGTCCGCGTGACCGCGTTCGGCGGTGCACGGTGGCCCCGGAGTGCGTCTATCGGGATGCTGTCCGGAGTGACGGTGACGGCCGCGGTCGGCGTCGCACTCCTCGCTGCGATCGCACTTGCGTTCCGTCCCCGGACCTGGCACGTCCATGCGGAACTACGAACGGAGGAACTCCGGAACGACGGCTCGACCGAGTAACGGATACGGGCCTTGTGCCGTACGTTCCTCGGACGTTCGGAGAGCGGACTCGGTGGGCGGAGGTCGGGCCCCTACTCGTCGCTGACCTCGTCGCCGAGGGACCCCTCGTACTTCTCCCGGTCACCCCCCGGCAGATACCGTTCCTCCCACTCGACTACCTCCGGGAAGCCCGAGAACTCGTGGAGACTCCCGACCGGGGTGGCGTCGAAATCGGCGTCGACCGCCCGCATCGCGGTGGCCGGGTCCTCGGCGAACGTCTCCATCGCCGCGTGGACGTTCGAGATCGTCGCGAGCGTCGAGAGGACCGGGAAGAGCACGACGTCGAACCCCCAGCGCTCGAGATCGTCGGGGTCCAGATACGGGGACGTCCCCAGGTCGCCGACGAAGTTGTAGAGCGCTGGCCCCTCGACCTCGCGGCCGACGCGACGGACCTCCCCGGCGTCGGTCGGTCCCTCGACGAACCCGACGTCCGCCCCGACGTCGAGATACGCGTTGACCCGGTCGATGGCCTCGCCGAGCGAGCCGCCGCCGGTCCCGCGGGCGTCGCTCCGCGCGATGATGACGAACGACTCGTCGCGTTCATCACGGACGTCCGCCGCCGCCCGGATCTTCCCGACCGCCTCCTCCTCCGGGATGACCTGCCGGCCCTTCGTGTGCCCGCACCGCTTCGGGAACGTCTGGTCCTCCAAGTGGATGGCGCCCGCGCCGGCCCGGACGTACTCACGGACGGTCCGAACCACGTTCGTGGCGTTGCCGTACCCGTTGTCCGAATCGGCGATCAGCGGGACGCTGATGCGCTCCTGGATGTTGGCGGCGTTCTCGATCATCTCGGGCATCGTGATGAACCCCGCGTCCGGGTAGCCGACCTTCGAGAGCGAGGTGCCGTAGCCGGTCATGTAGATCGCGTCGAAGCCGACGTGGTCGGCGACCGCGGCGGTGAGCGGGTCGTGCACTCCCGGACAGACGAGCAGGTCGTCGTCCCGGAGCCGTGCACGGAGCTGCGAACCGGAGGTGGTCATGGTAGGAGCAACGTCGCCGACGCTAAACAGATACCGGTCAGTCCGGCGCTGTCGAGGGTCTCGAACGGTGAAACCCGACCCGTGCCGGATACGGAGGACGTGTGCAGCGGATCCCGGAGCTAAACCACCCGTTCCGTGCGGGACCCGCCCGGCGCGGCGAACTGTCCTCAGGCGGACGGGTCGGTTCGGATCGGCAGAACGGGACGACCGGACCGGGGTCCACGACGGATTCAGCGTGCCTCCACACTCCGTGCTGACTGTGCGCCTGGCATTCCGGGGCGACTCGGCGAACGACCTGATGGTCCCACTACTACCGATTCAGTGGACGATACCCCACCGGAGACGGGTCTCGCTTGTGTCAGGGCCGGGGAGCGCTGTTGTCGACCGGTGAGACCGACTGGCCGCGTCAACGGCGGACCCCTACTCCGGTCCGCTGCTGGTGTCCGGGCGCCCCACGCCCGTCAGTTCGAACCGCGCGCCACCCTCGGCGGATCCCGTGACCGCGATCTCCCACCCGTGGGCCTCCGCGACCGCCCTGGCGATACTCAGCCCGAACCCAGTTCCGTCCTCCCGTGTCGAGTGACCCCAGCCGAACACCGCGTCGCGCTCGTCGGCTGGAATCCCCGGGCCATCGTCCTCGATGAAGAACCCATCCGGCAGGTCACCGATGCGGACCTCGACGCCGTCCCCGCCGTGTTCGACGGCGTTCCGGAGCAGGTTCTCCAGAAGCTGTCGCAGCCGGGACCGATCCGCCACGAACTGCCGGTCGCTGTCGACGGTCAGGGTCGCCTCTCCGGAGGCCACCTGCGCCCAACACGCCGTCGCCACCCGGTCGAGCGCGACCGGCTCCCTCCCGTCGAGTTCCGTCCCCATCCGCGCCAGCGTGAGCAGGTCATCGATCAGCTGCAACATGCGTGTGACCGCCTGCTCGCACGCCGCCAGGTGCTCGGCGTCACCTGTCCGTCTCGCCAGCTCCAGCCGCCCCTCGAGCACGTTCAGCGGGTTCCGCAGGTCGTGGCTCACCACTGAGGCGAACTGCTCCAACCGCTCGTTCTGTGCGGCGAGTCGCTGCGTCGTCGACTGCCGACTCAACTCGTAACTCGCCCACTGGGCGAGCAGATCGACGAACGTGACCTCCCACTCGGAGAACTGCCCCTCGCGTGGTTCCGTGCCGTAGAAGCAGAACGTCCCGTACACCTCCCCGTCGACCATGACCGGGGCGCCGAGATAACAGCTGATACCCCACTCCGTGTAGCCGGCCCGGTCGGTCTCGTCCGGGATGTCCCTGGCGACGTTCCCCGCGACCAGGGTCTCCCTGTCCGTGGCGACGAGTTCGCAGTTCGTCGCCTCGACCGGCACGATATCGCCCGCCGTGATGTCACCGGTCTCGGCATCCACCGCCTCGAAGACGTAGTCGTCACCGTCGATATGCGAGAGGGTGCCGAACGCCGTTCCGAGCTCCGCCCGCCCGAGTGCGAGGAGTGCCTCGACCTGCTCGGTGAACGACCGTTCCCGGTCGGCGATGATCGCATGCATCTCGCGGAGTACCTGTTCCCGGCGTTCCAGCGCGTCCTCCTTGCGGCGGCGGTCGGTCACGTCGCGAACGTAGATCGAGAGGCCGTCCTCCGAGGGAAACGCGCGAACGGAGAACCAGCTATCCAGCGGCTCGTAGTACTCCTCGAGGGTGACCGGCTCCTGTGTGTCAACCGCCTCGTGGTACTTCTCGTAGAAGGTCGTCCCGACGGCCTCGGGGATCTCGTCCCACAGGTGGAGGCCCTCGACCGTCGTCGTCTCGGCATCCCGGCCCATCGTATGGGCGAGGATGTCCCGGCCGGTCTCGTTCGCGTACGTCACCGTCCAGTCCGTGTCGAGTGTAAAGAACCCGTCGGTCATCCGGTCGAGGACGTCCCGGTGGTCACGATCCACAGCCCCGCGTTCGGAGACGTCCTCGACCGTCACGACGTGATAGCCCGTCCCGTCGATAGTTCGCCGCGTCGTGCCCGTCACAACGGGTACGCGGTAGCTGTTGTATGCGTGGACGGTCCTGACCTCGCGTGTCTCGCCCTCATCGAACGACGCCCAGTACGCGTCGAACCTGTCAGGGGCGATCTCCGCGGCGACCTCCCAGACCGGCACCCCAACCAACTCGGAGGGGGAGACCGAGAACAACGCGGTGTAAGCGCTGTTGACGTAGACGTACCGACCGTCTCCGTCGTACACCCCGATTCCGATCCCGACCGACTCGACCACGCTCTGGAGGAGTCCAGACGGCGGGTCTGCGGGTGCGCGTGTGTTCATTATCGCCAACTACGGAGCCAACGGAAGTAGGTGTTTAGGTGTTCTGGACGCCGCTCCGGAGCCCCCATCCCGACCGGCTCGCGCCCCGTATTCGGCACCCTGCCGGAGGACTGTCATCGGCTGAAGCTCCCGACAGAGCGGTGGTCCCGGCGGAGACGCGGAGTCACCCGTCGCAATCCGCTGTTCGGTAGCCGTGCTGGAGGCTGTCGACGGCGGTCGCACGGACGCACCCGCTGGTCGTGACGCCCGCCAGCACCAGCGTATCGACGCGGTGTGTCGTCAGCTCCGTCTCGAGGTCGGTCCCGAAGAACGCACTGGCGTACTTCTTGAGGATGACCCGCTCGTCACCGACGGGCGCGACCCGGTCATCCACCTCGACGGCGTCGCTCCCGAGCCGGAGCTCCCGGAGCGCGGGGACCTTCTCGATGAAGCGGCCGGCGTCGCCGTAGGACTCCTCGAACGCGACCGTCGTGAAGTATCGGGGGAGACCCGCTTCGCGGAACGCTTCGAGCAGGTCGGCCGTGCGGTCGAGGACGCCACTCACGTCCGTGCCGAGGTCGGTCGCCGGGTCGGTGAACGCGTTGATGAGATCGATGACCAGCAGCGCGGGCTTCGCCCCGAGGCCGACGCTCCCGCCGAACGCACGGTCGCCGTAGTGGTCCTCGAGGTCGTCAGTCCACTCCATGGCTACCGCTCCGCAGCAACAGCGCAAAAAGCCGACGGGCCGCCGGGGCCGCCGGCGCGGGCCGGTCCGGCCCGGCCGGCGTCTCAGTCGCGACCGTCGAACTCGCGCCGTTCGGCAGCGATCTCCGCCTCGAGGTCGTCGTCGTCCGGGAGCGGTCCGTAGTCGAACTCCGTCGGCTCGTCCCGGGTCTCCCGGATATCCGAGCGCTGGCGCTCGGTCGCGTCAGCGTCGACGCTCCCGTCGTCAGTGACGACGACGCCGTACTCCTCCCGGGCGGCTTCCTCGGAGATCAGCCCGCGATGGACCTCCGTGGCGACCGTCTCGGGGTCACGCCCGAGCGGGTCGCCCAACCCGCCGCCACCCGCCGTGCTGAAGACGAGCTTGTCGCCCGCGGCGACGGGAACGTTCTCGACCTTCGACGGGAGTTCCTCCTCGGTCCCGTCGGAGCGGACGAGCTTCTTCTCGCTCGTCCGGGCGTGCGAGCCGCCGTCGACGCCCCAGGGGTAGGTGTGGGCGCGGTCGTCCTGGAAGGTGATGGCGCCGTCCTCCTCGAAGGTGTACACCTTCGTGATGCCGTGGCCGCCACGGAACTCGCCGGCGCCGCCGGTGTCCTCGCGGGTGCTGTACTCGTCGATGGTCAGCGGGTAGTAGGCCTCCTGGTACTCGGCCGGGACCGTCCGGAAGAGGGGCCACCAGGAGTGCCCGTCGAGCCCGTCGCCGCCGGGGCGGGCCGGGATGCCCCCGTAGAGGATCTCGAGCATCTGGAAGTCGTTCCCCTCCGAGTCCGTGCCGGCGTAGACGAGGTTCGGCGAGGTACCGTAGCTGCCGGCGACGGAGAACCCGTCGATGAGCTTCGAGAACGTCGCCTGCAGCACGTCGAACTGGCGCGCCATCACCGGCAGCCGGTTGCCGAGCGCGGCGGGGAACTCCGGCTGGACGACCGACCCCTCGGGGAGCGTCACCTCGAACAGGTCGTAGTACCCGTCGTTGAACGTCAACAGCGGGTCGAACGCCATGATGAGGAAGACGCCGGTGAACATCTTGAACATCTTCTCGTTCAGCAGGAAGTTCACCGTCCCCGGCACCTGGTCGTCGGTCCCGGTCCAGTCGAGGTGGACCGTCTCACCCTCCCGGTAGATCTCCAGGTGGAGCTTGATGGGCCCGTTCCCCATCCCGTCGTCGTCGACGTAGTCCTCGAAGGTGTAGCGTTCGCCCTCCGGCACGAACTCGCGGATGAGGTCGATCATCCCGTCGCGGGTCCGGTCGAGGATGGCGTCACAGGCGGCCACGTACGTCCCCTTTCCGAACCGGTCACAGAGCCCGTGGATGCGCTCCTCGGCGGTCCGTGTCCCCGCCGCGAGAGCCTTGATATCCGCCTCGGCGTGCTCGGGGAGCCGCGTGTTGTGGGCGAACGTCTGGAGGAGCTCGCTGTCGAACTCGCCGCCCTTGTAGAGCTTGACCGGCGGCAGGCGCATCCCCTCCTCGAACACGGTCGTCGCCTGGACCGGCATGCTCCCGGGCGTCTTCCCGCCGACGTCCATGAGGTTCCCCCACTGGCTGGAGTAGCCGATGAGGTCCCCGTCGTAGAAGACGGGGCGCAACAGCAGCATGTCCGGCGTATGCGAGACCGCCCCGGCGCACATGTACGGGTCGTTCGTCGCGATGACGTCGCCGTCCTCCAGGTCCGAGACATCGAACGGCGAGTTCTCGATGATGGTGTCGATGGCCGAGCCGAACTGGCCCATCACCATCCGCCCCTCCGCGTCGGCGATGAGTGGGAACTGGTCGGACTGCTCCCGGATGACCGGGCTGATGGCCGTCGTCTCGACGACCCGGTCCATCTCGTCGCGCGTGTTCGCGAGCGTGCTCTCGATGATGTCGAGCGTCGTCGGGTCGACGTCGTGTTCGCCGACGAAGTCCGGCGTGTCAGTACTCATTCGGAATCACCTCTGGTGACCTCGATGTTGGCATAGCGGTCGATGGTGGCCGTGTGGTCGGGCTGGATGACCACCGTCGAGTCGTCCTCGACGACGATCGCCGGCCCGGAGATCTCGTTGCCCGGGTGGAGTTCGGCGCGGTCGTAGATCGGCGTCTCCACGTAGCTCCCGTCGAAGTACACCTCACTCGTGTCGATCCGTGCGCCGCTCGGCTCCGTGTCGCCGAGCGGCTGCTCCTCGATGGCGACGCCCTCCAGACCCCCCTTGCCGATGACCCGGAGGTTGGCGATCTCCAGCGGCGCGTCGAGCGAGAACCCGAACTGGCGGTCGTGGCGGGCCTCGAAGTCGTTCTTGATCTCGGCGAGGCCGCTGCCGTCGACCAAGCTGTCCACGTCGATCGGGATCGACATCTGGATGTCCTGGCGGTAGTAGCGGCAGTCGGCGAAGTAGTCGAACTCGTGGGCAGACGGTTCGACTCCCTCCGATTCGAGCCACGCCGTGGCCTCCCCGCGGAGGCTCTCCAGCTCCCCGTGGACGTCCGCGCCGTCCACGTCCTGGTCGGTTCGGAGGTAGGTCTCGGAGAACTCGTTCTGGATGTCGGAGGTGAGGAAGCCGAACGCGGACATGACGCCGGGGCCCGGCGGAACCACCAGCGGATAGGCACCCATCACGTCCGCGAGGGCGTTGGCGTGCATCGGGCCGGCACCGCCGAACGCGACGAGGCCGAACTCGCGGGGGTCGTAGCCCCGTTCGACCGAGACCACCCGGAGCGCGCCGTGCATGTTCTCGTTGACGATGTCCAGGACGGCCTGGGCGGCCTCCTCGACACCGGTGCCACGCTGTTCGGCGATGCCCTCGATGGCTACCCGTGCGGCCTCGTGGTCGAGGTCCATCTTCCCGCCGAGCTGGACCGTCTCCGGGATACGGCCCAGTACGACGTTCGCGTCCGTGACGGTCGGCTCCTCGCCGCCCTGACCGTAGCAGGCCGGGCCGGGGTCGGCACCGGAGCTCTCGGGGCCGACCTGGAGCGCCCCACTCAACTGGACGCGAGCGATGGAGCCACCGCCGGCGCCGACCGTGTTCACGTCGACGGAGCGGGATTTGAACTCGCGGTAGCCGACCTTCGTCTGTCGGGTCGTCTCTGGCGTCCCGTCCTCGACGAGCGAGACGTCCGTCGAGGTCCCGCCCATGTCCAGGGTCAGTACGTCCGGGACGCCCTTCCTGCCCGCGATGGTCGCCGCGCCGACGACACCGCCGCTCGGACCGGAGAGGGCCAGCTCCACGGGCCGGTTCTTCGCCGCCGCCGAACTCATCAACCCGCCGTCGGACCGGACCACGTTCATCGTCGCGGACGACCCCGCCGCCTCCAGGGAGTCATCCAGGTCGTCCAGATACCGGATGACCTGCGGCCGGGCGTAGTCGTTGATGACGGTCGTCAGGGTGCGCTCGTACTCGCCGTACTCCGGGACGATCTCGGCGGAGATCGACACCGGCAGCTCCGGGGCCTCCTCGGCGACGATCTCCCGGACCCGCTCCTCGTGGGCGGGGTTGAGATAGGAGTTCAACAGCGCGACGGTCACCGCCTCGACGCCCGCGGCCTGCAGGTCACGGACCGCCGAGCGGACGGCGTCCTCGTCGAGCGGTTCCGTCTCCTCGCCCTCGGGCGAGGCGATCGTCCCCGCGACGCCCCGGGTATCGACCAGGTCCGCCAGCGGCTCCGGCTTCTGCATGTCCATCCAGCCGTACAGCGGCCCGGGCGTCCAGGCCCGTGCCAGGTGGAGCACGTCCTCGTGGCCCTCCGTGGTGATGAGGCCGACACGGGAGCCCGTCTCCTCCAGCAACATGTTCGTCACGACCGTCGTCCCGTGGAACAGCAGGTCGAGTTCGCCGACCGACGTTCCGGCCTTCGTCGTTGCCTCCTCGATCCCCCGTAGCACTCCCTCCGACGGGTTCGCGGGCGTCGAGAGCACCTTGTCTATCGTGAGTTCGTGCGTGTCCTGATCGAACACGATGACGTCGGTGAAGGTGCCCCCGACGTCCACACCCAGGTTATGCGCCATATGGTACCAGGAGACGAGAGAGGACCACTTATATCTATCTGGCCGCATAAAGATGCTCGGATGATGACGGGTTCCAGTGGGCGCGCCGGACACGGGACGCGAGTTCGACGGGCCCGTCGGTGATCCCGGCCCACACGTAGTGGTTCCCGCAGTTGCTCACCGATGTGGGTTCGGCCGTGTGGACACTCCCTGCTCGGCACGACTCGACCGGCAGCGGCCGGTGGACAGTGGGCGCGACCCCTGCAGTTCGGTTCCGCGTGACGAGGGAATCGGACCGGTCCCCTCGGTCCCACCGACCTCGCGAGCGCTCGTATGCCGGCCTGAATCGGATGGGAGTCCCCCCATGCTCCGGTCGGCTATCCTCACCGCCGACGGGAACCCCGACCCCGAGACCCGAGTGTACCGTCTGCCGATCACGCCGGACGGACTATCGGCAGTCGACGGGGGCGTTCAGCACCGGCGCGAGGGGGGACGGACGGGTGTTCGCGCGACCGCGCCGCGGACATCCGACCCGAGCCGCTCCGTGTCGGTCCCTATCGTCGTCACGCGAAGCGGATGCCGGACGGACGTTGCATCGGCCGTGTCGGTCCGTCCGGCGCGGACATCGACGCGGGGTCGATGGCAGGTCACGGAGCGTTCAGGTGCCGCCATCGGTGGGCATACAACACCGTCGTCGGGGCACCGTCGTTCTCGGCCAACTCATCCGAGGACTCGGGACCGTCCGTGCTGCTCGGCCGTACGGTTCAGCCGTACTCTGCCGGAACGGGTGGAGCCACCGAGTGCCGTGGCCGTGCGCTCTCCCCGCAGTTACCATCGCCGGCACCCTCACCTCCAGAGCGAACTCGGCCGGGGCGGGCGACGGTTCCATGGCGTGGGGCCTCGTGCTCAGGTACGAGCATTGAACACGATACCCTCTCCCGTGCTCTGATGGAGGCCCGTGTTCGAGCAGGGGCTACCCCGGCTTCTCGGCGCCGTTCGAGCGTGCGGACACTGAACTAGCACGGTGCCGTCTCGACGAGGCGCTCGCCACGGTCGGTCTCCGGTACGACCGCCGGCACCTCTACCGGCTCGCCGTCCTGGTCGACGGCGACCATCGTGAAACAGGCCGCGGTGGTCGGTGATGGCTCGTCCTCGCGCGGGTCACGGCTCTCCACGCTGACGTGCACCTCGAGACTGGTCGCTCCCGTCTCGTACACGTATGCCGACAGTTCGGCCACGTGCCCGACCGGGATCGGATTCCGGAAATCGACGCTCCCGATCTGTGCCGTGACGCACGTCTCGCTCGCTACCGTCATCGCCGAGACGGCCGCCAACTCGTCCATCAACCGGACGACCTCACCGCCGTGCGTGTTGTCGTAGTTGTTCGCCTGGTTCGGCTGAATCCGCTCGGTCGATTCTGTATACGAATCGAGCACTGAAACTGGCACCATCGACTAATGCAGCCACAGCGGTATAAACCAACAGCGGGCGTTCATCGGTGGCGGACCCCCCCCCGACAGTCAGGTATCCCACGACTCGATGCCCGTGGTCTCGAACCGCGTGCCGCCCTGATCGCCTGCCGCGTCGTCGCCGTCGTCCGTCGGACACGGTTCGGGCCGAGCGCCCGCCTCGGACGGCCACCGCCGCAGGAACGTCAGCAGTCCAATACGCGTGACGCTCACGTCGCCCGGTATCGGGGTCCTCCAACGGGCGGTGCGGCGGTGGTGCGGCCGTATCGACGCGTCGTCCCAGACCTCGTCAGGTGGTCGATAGGGAACAGGTCGTACTGTTCGTGCCCCTCGTCGGCATGACCGCGCGTTGACGATGGAGTCCTCACGAACCGTCCAGCGGCGTCTCGCTCGCGGGGACCACGTCGAAGGCATTGAGCACGCAGGCGAGCATCGCGTAGTACCCCACCGTCGCGGTCAGTTCGACCAGACCCTCAGTGTCGAACCGCGATTCGGCGGCGGCGAAGGTCTCCCGTGACACCGTACTGCCGTCGAGCAGCTCCCGCCCGTACCTGACGACACTCGCCTCGTGGTCGGATAGACTATCCGAGTCCCCGTCGATGACGGCCTCGAGCGTGGTTTCGGTGACACCAGCCTCGCGGGCGATCGGTGCGTGGATGGCCCATTCGAACGCGCAGTCGAGCGCACGTGCCGTCGTGAGGATCGCCAGTTCCCGGTCCCGATCCGCGAGTGAACTCTCGAAGCGGACGTACGCACCCAGTCGTCCGACGCGACCGGCCAGCTCCGGTCTGTGTAGGAGAACCCCGAACGGCCCCTGAATCCCTCCGCGACTTTCGACGAGCGAATCGTACTGGTCGTGGGCTTCGGCCGGTAGCTGGCTGCGCTCCGTGACGAACGGCACACGCGGCTCGCGTTCGAGCGACATGTGGACCGGTCGCCCGTGCCCTACTTATGGGTTCACCCATGGGCCCCATCGGCAGTCCCTCGGGTCGGTATAGCGACCCCGCCCGCGTCGGTCCGGCGCACTGCTCGAACGCGTCGTGATGCGCACGTTTTAGCCCCGTTTGGCCCTACACGCGTCCATGCAGGTCACGGCTATCGGGACGAGCGGTGGGCGTCCGACCTCCCAGCACGGAACCAGCTGTACGTATCTGCGCCTGTTCGGCGACGAGCTGCTGTTGGACTGTGGTGAGGGCTCCGTGCAACGCCTGATGCGACATGATGCCTCCCCGAACGTCGATGCCGTCCTCATCAGCCACTTCTACGCCGACCACACGCTCGGCCTGCCCGGCCTCGTCCAAGCGCTCGAGATGAACGAGCGCGACAGGCCGCTCGATATCCACGTCCCGGAGCGTCGCACCCAGCGGGTCGTCGACATGATCGACGGTGCGTACGAATGGCCCAGCTACCCGATCAACGTGGAGGGGTACAGCGGGAACGACCCGGCGATACGGACGGACGAGTACACCGTCAGCGCGTTCAGCACGCCGTATACGGAGCACTCACACGGGCTCGTCGTCAAGGAGACCGAGCGACGGGAGTTCCTGGCGGCGGACGCACGGGCACTCGGTCTGGACCCCGGACCGAAGTACGGGAGGCTACAGAACGGTCAGGCCGTCGAAACGGACGACGGGAGGACGATCACGCCCGCGGACGTGTTGTCTGACCCGAAGCCGGGCCGGAAGATCGTCTACACGAGCGACACCAGACCGACCGCCGATGTCGTCGACGCCGCCTCCGACGCCTCACTGCTGATCTATCACGCGATGTTCACCGGGGAACAGGCGGAACGGGCCCGTTCGACCGGCCATTCGACCGCAACGGAAGCGGCACAGGTCGCCTCGGAGTCCGGGAGCCAGCGACTCTGGCTCACTCACATCTCCCCGCGACACGAGGGCGACGAGCAGGCGATGGCAGAGCGGGCTGAGGCGGTGTTCGAGGGCGACGTCGCAGTCGTCCGGGATGGCGACACGACGGATGTCACACGCGGGTAGTCCGAGGTCCCCGTCGGAAACGGGGTTCCGCCGTCGGATACCGGGGGAGAGCGGCTCCCCCGCGGCGGGTGATCGGCTACCGGACCGTGGCTACCGGGAGCGAACGCGAGAGGTCCCCGTCCCGTTGCGGGTTCAGTCGGCGTCGGTGATCGAGACCGAGGCCGCCGCACGCTCGGCCCGTTCACGCGCGACCGTGACATCCTCGCCCGTTGCGACGGTCACGCCCATCCGGCGCCCGCCGTACGCACTCGGCTTCCCGAACAGCCGGAGCTCCGTCCGTGGAACCTCGAGCGCGCTCTCGACGCCAGCGTAGGCCGGGTTCTCCACCGCCTGCTCGGAAACGATCGCGCGGCTCGCACCCGGCGCGTCGGCCTCGACCTCCGGCACCGGGAGCCCGAGAACCGCCCGGAGGTGGAGTTCGAACTCGCTGTGTGGCTGTGACGCGAGCGTGACCAGCCCCGTATCGTGTGGCCGCGGCGAGAGTTCGCTGAACAGGACCTCGCCATCGCGAACAAAGAACTCCACGCCGAAGATCCCGTACCCCCCGAGTCCGTCGGTCATTTCCCGCGCCATCGTCTGGGCGTCCGCGAGCGCCCCGTCGCTCATCGCACACGGCTGCCAACTCTCCCGGTAGTCGCCGTCGACCTGACGATGGCCGACGGGCGGACAGAACGTCGTCCCCTCCTCGTGTCGCACCGTCAGGAGGGTGAACTCGAAGTCGAAATCGACGAGCTCCTCCACGATGACGCGGCCCGTATCCGACCGTGTTCCGGCCCGTGCGGCCTCCCATGCGTCCTCGATACCGTCCCGATCGTCCACGATGGACTGCCCCTTCCCCGACGAGGACATCGTCGGTTTCACGACGATAGGGAGGCCGACGTGGTCGACCGCATCACGATACGCGTCCCGGCTGTCCGCGAACGCGTAGTCGCTGGTCGGCACGCCGACGTCCTCGGCGGCGAACTCACGGATCCACTCCCGGTCCATGGTCAGCCGGGTCGCCTTCGCCGTCGGAATCACGTCGTACCCCTCGTCCTCGAGCCGCTGGAGCTCGTCCGTCGCGATCGCCTCGATCTCCGGGACGATGAGGTCCGGCGACTCCTCCTCGACGAGTGCGCGGACCGCCGCTCCGTCGGTCATATCGACCACGTGCGACCGGTGTGCCACCTGCATCGCGGGCGCTCCGTCGTACCGGTCCGCGGCGACCGTCTCCACGCCGAGTTGCTGGGCCTCGGATACGAGTTCGGCTCCTAACTCACCGCTTCCGAGTAGTAACAGCGTCGTTGCGTTCCCGCTACGTGGAGTGCCGAGCCGCGTTCCATGCCTCATGCGTCCGAACTCGGTCGGAACCAATGAAAAACCCCGGACATCCCTTCCGTCGGCCGGTTTCGGGATGCGATGACCGCTGGTACGACCTCCGCCACCGGGGACGCCTACCGGGGGTTCCCCCCGCAGCGTCCCCGAGGCGGTCGATCGCGTGGCTCGGCGGGACCCGCTCGGTGCGATTCCCGACCTGCCGTGCGGGACCGGCCGAGCCGTGCCCTCGAGTCCGGGAGCGGACTCGCCGTCGCATCCGAACCCCGACTGCCGCCGTCGTGCCCACGGAGCACACGGGTCCCGGTCCCCGGACGACCCGGGTCGACCACAGCGCGCCGGGAACGGTTCGCCGCTCGGAGCAGCGACACCGACCGCCCCCGGGCCGACGACCGACGGGGGCCGCCGCTCGCGGGTCACGTGCCTCGCCCCCTCTGCTGTCCTCAGCGACCGCGCGCGCTATCGCCGACGTAGTCCAGTCCGGCCTCGGCGATGCGATAGTAGCCGTCCGTCCACTCGCTGGAGGAAGGCGCTTCGTTAGTAGCTTCAGGCGGCGCTTCAGCGTCCCCTCCGAGAAGGTGACCCCTCGGTCGAATTTCATCTCGTGGTACAACACCTTCGGCGGGAGTGCCAGGCCGACCTCTGCCGGATACTCCAGGATAGCGACATCACGTCGGTTCGGCTCCATCGCACCGTCGTAGGCGCTAGCAGGTGTATGATTTCGACGGTAATTTCATATATCGTACTAATCAGCGCGAGACCGTGGCGGATGGCGCCGTACGGCTCTATCCAACGACGTGGCCGGTGGCTGCGCCGGGGCGGTGACCGTTCCCCCCGAACGGCCTCCCGTTGCAACGATACACTCAGGGGGGTCACGGCCCTACGTCGGGTCGTGACCGAGCCGTCCGAGGACGAAGGCCCAGAGGCGCAGGCAAAGGAGCTGCAGGCGCGGCTCGTGGTGCTCCGGCTCCGGGAGGGGACCGCCAACTTCGAAGACAAGGAGGCGATTCGCCGCGAGATTCGCCGCATCGAGGAGGAGCTAGAGTCGCTCGGCGTCGACCCGGACCTCGAGGACGGTCCCGGGGAGACGGGGGTCTAGTCGGCGTCAGGGGACATCTGGTGGCGGCCCTCCATCGACTCGGTCAGCTCGGCGAGCAGCGTCAGGACGGCCTCCTCCTGGTCGGCCTTCGACCGATGGATGGCCGTCGGGGAGACGTCACACGTGTCGTATCCCGGCGTCTGTACGGGCTCCCCGTGTTCGCGCTCGTAGTACTCACGGATCTGCCGCAGCAGGCCGTGCAGGTAGACGAGTTCCTGTTTCCGCATACAGTACGGTATGGGCCGGTCCCGTAAGGGTCTGTCTCCGAACGACATCGCCCGCGCCCCGGCCGATACGCACAACGATTTTGATGACGCCCGGCCCGGAAACCGTATGGTCGGCCCCGCCACCCCGGACGTCGCCGTCACCGCTGCCGTCGCGGGTGGCGGGGTCGTCGTCGCTGGGTTCCTCGCGGCCGCCGGGATTCCGGTTGAGCGACGGACGGTCCTCGCCGCGACGCCCTGGATGGTCGTCGGCGGACTCCTCCACACGCTGGCGGTCACGGGGGCGTACGACGGCCTCCCGGCGGGAATCCTCGGCTCGGCGCTCGCCGCCCCTGCGGCCGTCGCCATCGCCGGCCTCCCCTGGTTGGCGCTCGTCCAGATCGGTCGCGTCCGGCCGCGGGCCGACCCGGCGGGCTATCTCGCCGCCACCGGGGGGGGCGCGCTCGTCCCGCTGCTGGCCGCGACCGTCCTCTTCGGCCGTGCGACCGTCGCGACCGTGGTCCCCGTCGTGCTGACGCCGGTCATCGCGGCTATCGTGACGGCGGTCGTCGTGTTCGTGCTCGGCCTGAGCGCGGCCCCCGCCATCGCCACGACCCGGTCGCTCGGCCTGCTGGTCGTCTACGCGCAGGCGTTCCACGCGGTCGCCATCGCGGTCGCCGTGGACGGGCTCGGGACGGCCGCCGAGGCGCCACTGACGGCGCTGGCGACCGACCTGGCGGCCATGGGTCCCGAGGGGTTCGGGAGCGTCTGGCCGCTGGTCGCCGCGAAACTGGCCGTCGCCGTGCTGACGCTGGTCGTCGCCGGCCGCGTGGTCGAACGACGGCCCGTGGCGGGCTATCTGCTGCTGGGCGTCGTCGCCGCGCTCGGCATCGGGCCCGGGGTCGCGACCGGCCGGTCAAGCGAGGAGTGTTGCGGCCA